>ENA-ORXM01001339-ORXM01001339.1-marine-metagenome-genome-assembly--contig:-NODE-1339-length-34870-cov-16.845745_pt1 | contig 34870 bp, 26 predicted proteins | sample MGYA00237867_ERZ511480 | MGnify/ENA primary metagenome ERZ511480 (study PRJEB26309, sample SAMN06266103) | marine metagenome | isolation source: Algal blade | place: United Kingdom:Sidmouth, United... | reverse complement strand
CTGAATAGGTTATCGAATGTTTTGTTGGCAATTCTCCGAAGGATTTTTTGGCGACCAAATCTAATAGTGCGTTCATTAGTTCGTTGCCTTTTTCAGTTTGTTTAAAATTGTAGGCGGCGTTGGCGATTAAGCCCATTCGATACGCATCTTTGGATTTGAGGGCTGTTTTGTATGCTACTTCAAATTCTTTTTTTAAGTCGTTTAAGGAATAGCCTGCTTCTGAGAAGGCATAAACGATATAGGCTTGTTGGATGTCATCATCGGCACGACCAAATTTGTCTAAGGCTTGGGAACTTCTTTTGAATCCACCTTTACCGTCTCTGCGACTCAACAACCAATCGGCTGTGCGTTTAATCATTTTTTTATCAACGCCATCGTAGACTTTTTGCATATCGACAAATTCCATTAATCCGTAGGCGGTTAGTCCTTCGTGTGGTGGTGTTTTTCCAAACCATTCAAAGCCGTGTTCTGCTGTTTCAAAACCGACTAAGCGTTTGTATCCTTTTTCAATATAGTCTAAGGCTTTTTTCTTAACATCGGGCCTAATTGTTTCTGTTACTTCCATATATTGTAAGGCTAAAATATTGGGATAGGTAGACGAAGAGGTTTGTTCAAAACAGCCACGAGGTTCTCGCAAAAGTCCTTCTAAACCGTCCATAATTTCATCGACCATATTGGGATAAGCAGCGAAACGAGCCGTCAAAGAACCGTCGATTAAATCACGAATATCAATTTCGCATTCGGCATTTATTTTGTCAGAAGAAAAAGATTTTACGATGGGAAAACCTTTGGGGACAATGGTAATATTTTGTTGGATGGCATCTTCTAAACCACGACTTTCAAAGTGGATTCCAAAGTTTACATCTCCTGCCTTTGAGAGAATGTCATACGACGCCATTTGCTTGTAAACGCTGTTGGGTTCTATCGTTATTTTTCGAGGAATTTCGTTGGTACTTTTGGCGGCATCAGGTGCGTTAATCCATAGTTTTCCTTTGATGGGTTTGTCCGTATTATTTTTTAAAATGATGGGCAAATGCAGCTTGTCTTCAAAGGTTAAGTAAGTGGGCATTTTGGCATCTAAGCTAAAGGGTAAGCGAGTAAAATAGGCTTTTTCTTCGTGGGCAACTTTGCCACCTGCTAATCCTTCTAAGGTGATTCTAAATTGTGTAACTTCATCAGAATTGTAAAAACTTACGGTTGCTTTTCCCTGTTGATTTAAGACAATATTTGGATTCCAATAAACTGTTTTTCTAAAATCATTTCGGATGTCTGTTTCTGTTGTTTCGTATTTGGGACTGTAAAATTTTCTTGCTTTGTAATACAGTGCTGGCTTTTCTTTTAGGGTATTTAGGTTGTCTTTTGCAAACTGGATATAGACTTCATTTTTCTGAATTTGCTCATTATCCAAAGAGAACATTACAGGTAAATTGTAGCGAACAGGAACGGCTTGCCCTCTTTGTTTTCCTGCTTTCCATTTGGGCATTTTTTCAATCATATTTCTCGCTTCTTCTCCACAGCCTCCACCAATATCTCTCACAACCCTAATATTGTCTACAGTACCATCTGGTTGAACCATAAAAGAAACAATACATCTGCCCTCAATTTTCTTTTCTTGGGCAAGATGAGGATATTTGATATTCGAGTATATAAAATCTAACATTTTTTCTTGACCACCTGGAAATTCTGGCATTTCTTCAACGATTGCATAGATTTCATTTTCTTTCATTTTAGCATTTTTGTTAGCAGCAAAAAATGCTTTATCTTCTACTATTTCTTCCACGACTTCTTCTATATCCACATCCATCTCTATCTCCATTTCTTCCATTATCATTTCTTCATCTTCAACGATTTCAAGTGCGGGTGGTGGCGGTGGTGCCATTGGTGGTGGAACGATACCGTCTGCATCTGCCATCCATCCATTTGCTGCTTCTGCTTTTTCTTCTTCTGCAAAACCCTCCTCCATAACCTCTTCCATAACAACAGGTGGTGGTGGTAATGCGCCTTTTGCAGCTCGCATTTTTTTTTGTTTAAAACCTCCTCTTCTTCTTCTTCCACCACTAGTCACAACAACTTCGTCTAATATCATCCCTCCATCACTCATCTTTATTTCTATAAACTCTTCATCGCCTTTGGGTTCATAGCGCATCGTTTGATAACCAACATACGTAACAACCAATACAGGATTTTTGCTTGTTATTCCTACAGAATCTATTAGTTCAAAAATTCCATCTATATCTGTTGTTGTTCCTTTATTTGTTCCTTCAATTATAACATTGGCAAAAGCCAATGTTTCTCTTGTATCTTCATCTATGATTTTACCTTTAAAACGCTGTCCTACGGATAATTCTGGTACATATTCATTGACAGAATAGACACGAGAATGCTTTTCATCAATATTGGCTTTAATCGTTGTAGGAATGGATAAATCAACGCCTTGAAATTCAAAATGCCCTAATTCATTGGTAAAGGTTATTTCCCCTGTTTCCAAAAGACACACTTCTACATTGGCTAAGGGTGTATCTGTTCCTGTATTCAGCACTTTTCCTTTGATGATTGCTTTTTCTGGTTCAAATGCCATTTTGAGATTGGCATCTGTCTCCAATATTTTTTCCCACTCAAACGCTCGCCATCCGTGTGTCATCATCACCAAATCAAGGGCTTTGTCGGCTTTTTCTTCTTTTCTATCAAAATAAAAAGAAGGTTCTTCGACTTTGCCTTTCAATTCGCTGTTCATCAATAAATAAGAACGAATATGGTCTTGTTTGTCATCCGCAAAACTCAATAGCTTGTCATCTACCACTGCCATTGAGAAATTGCCTTGAACAGGTTGTTCGCTATCGTCTTGAACAGAAATATTGACGTTGACTTTTTCACGGGGTAAATACTCTTCTTTGTCGGTTTCGATATTGACCAAAAGCTCTCTTTCTTTATTGATAAACACCAATCTTTCAGTTTGTGGGATATTTTGGCTATCAAAAAGGCTGACTTGTGCGATGCCTACGGAGAATTTTTTGGTAGAAAGCTCAAAAGTATTTTCTCCTGCTTGTAGGTTTATTTTTTCATTGTGGACGAATTGCCCATTCATTTGGACAAAGAGCGATGCTTGTGTTGTTTGGGTGCTGTTGACTTCGATGTTTAGTACATCTTGGGTTTCGTTGTTGACATTCATTACCCATAAGCCTTTGGTTGTTTCGGGTAAATTGTAGGCTTTTTCGATGCCTTCGGGTCGAGTAATTTTAGCGATGTATTTTTTGCCTGCTTTGGGTGTAAAATCAAATATGCCCATTCCATTGTGAAAACTCTCAAAATTAGCCACTTCTTCCCCATTTTTTTCTAATATGATACCTTTTATGTCTGCCGCCTTTCCGAACTCATTTAACGCCTTAAAAGCGACGCTGCTTTGAATATCTCCGACAAGTGTGCCTCCTTCTGGAAAAAACTGCAAATCAATGTCGTTTAAAACGATGGGAATGGAACGAGAGATGGATTCGGTCTGTCCTTCGTGGTTGATAAGGATGTTGAGTAAACCGTCATTTGTGGTCAAATTTTTGGGTAATTTGAATTGTACAAGGGCTTTTCCTTTTTCGTCGGTTGTTCCATTGGATTCGAGGAGGATATTTCCGTCTAAACTTGCTTTGAAACTGTAGGGATATTTGGCGAGGGGTTCGTTGGTGAGGGTGTTTAACTTTAATTTGGCGGTTACTTTGTCGTTTGCACCATAGGCTTTTCCTTCAAAATCCAATTTCATTAGCAGGCGAGGCAAGACGTTTGCTTGGATGTTGATTTCTTTTTCAAAGACATTGTCTTCGCCAAAATTTTGTCCCCATCTCGTCCATGCTTTGAGGGTATACAATCCTCCTGCTGCGGATGGACTGATTTTAAAATCTCCTGCGGCAAATCCATTGATGGCGACTATTTGGTGTTTTTGGACGGAACTGCCCTTTGGGTCTAATAATTCGACATAGACAATCTCACTAATCTCACTGGGGCGGTTTCCAATATCGGTCAAATAGGCTTTAAACCAAATATCTTCCCCTAATTCGTATTGAGGTCGATCCGTATGGACATAGATTTTTTCTAAGGGATAGAGTTTCTGGTAGGTTTCCAACTGTTTTTGTACTTCTTCGTTGGGAACTGATTGTTGAGGCAAGAAGCTGAATAATAGCAGTATGCTGATCAATGATAGGAGTGTTTTCATCTTATTATAGGCTTTTGTTCAGAGTAAAGATGCTTATAAAAGGTGAAAGGGTGTCTGCTTCTTATTTTTATCCTATCATTTTTTTGTCAGTTTTTGTTTAAGTCGCTTGAGGAGACTGATTAGCCGATTAATCAAGTTGGGACTTGCCTAAAATAATTAACCCTGAGTATTTACTTTAAAATACTCAGGGCAATTACCTAACCAAAACTAATTATGAAAAACATTTACGATTTATTATACGGCATAGGTTATTGGGAGGTTTCGATTTTGATACAATAATTCTAAATTTCGTTTAATTTTAATTTTAATTAATTTATAAATCTCTGATATAAATCAGTTTAATACAGTTTTCTTTTTAAAATAAATATTTAATAAAGGGGGTAACTTTTCTTTTTTTGGGTTCTGACAGTGCAAGATAGACTCGATAGTAGTGGAATGGCAAGTAGTTTCTGTGGTTTTTGTAGTTTGAGTAGTTTATGTGGTTGTGCTGTGCATAAAGGTTAATTTACTTGCCATATTAACGGATAGCGAGACCATGTGTCACGACGAAGCTCTTGACCGTTCTCTCCTAAAAATAGTAAGTATGGAATTTGAAAAAAATGAGGTGAGTGATGTGGAATGGAACTTCCCTGATATAATTAACCCTGAGTATTTTAATTTAAATACTCAGGGCAATTACCTAACCAAAACTAATTATGAAAAACATTTACGATTTATTATACGGCGTAGGTTTTCGTAAGGTTACATTTTTTTTACAAAATCATTGCACAAAATATATAATCCATTGTTAATCAAATATTTAGCTTATTATTTAGGTGAAAAAAAAGAGATTATATGCCTTTTTGGAGCGAAAGGATAGTGCTTCGTCGTGATAGAAAGGCCTGCTATCCGTTCTTATGATGGCTTGCCAAGTTAGGGCCAACCACAAGGGATTGCCCCTACAAGTTCCAACCACCGCCATCATACCACTTCTATCAGGGCTATTTTGCATGGTCTCTATGAATATTTTCAAAGCTAAACAAAATGTCTATTGTTTAACATTAAAACATATACACATATTACATAGAATGATGTGTCAGACTTCTTAAAATTGGATTTTTTTTGATAAAAAGGAAAGTGGGAAGAAATAGACAAAAAAAGGTAAGTGAGAAGTAATTATGAGACCTTATAAAATGAAGAAAGCCTGAGTGAAAGATTCACCCAGACTTTCTTCAACCAAAACTATTATGAAAAATACTTACGACTGCAATATAGGGCAAATTTTTCATCTTAGCAGATTAACGACCTTGTTTTAAGAATATAGCCACTTTTTTTAACAATAATTAACTATTAAGCCATATTTTAACAATAATTAACAACCAAGAAATCTTACAGAGACTTTAATATTGAATTAAAATAATCTATATCTAATTGTGAGAAATCATCTAATTCGCTACTGTCTATATCTAATATAAATTTCACTGTTCCGTCAACTATTTTGGGTAATACTAATTCGGAACGAGACAAACTGCTGCAAGCAATATGTCCGTCAAATTTGTCAACATCTGGCACAAGGACAGCTTCTTTGCGCTCGACACAAGCTCCACAGACACCTTTGGGTATTTTGATGCGTGTACAAGCAACAGGCCCTTGAAAAGGGCCTAACACCAATTCGTCGCCTTCAACGATATAAAATCCAACCCAATGAAATTGCAGGCTTTCTTTGATAAGTGCTGCGATGTTTGCCATGTTCGCAATCAAATTGGGTTCATCTTTGACCAATGCTTCGGCTTGTTGGAGAATTAAAGGGTATTTTTCTTCCCTATTTAGGTTTGGATTGATATTTAAATCATGTGCCATGTTGTATTTGGAATTTTTACTTTTTGGGAATTTTATAAAAAAAGGTTCTTTTCAAACTAAGTAATGAAAAAAGAATAACCTATCGTTTTTGGCGTCAATATTTTCCGATATATTTCGTTGAAAAGCCTCGTCGATGCGCTGCATCGCCTACGTTTTTGCCCGATTCGGTGTTCCGATCATCTATCGAAAAATCTCTTTGCCACAAATCGATAACTTATTATTTATCCATTACTGGTGAAAAGAACCTTCTGTTTAATTTATTTTCCTTCGCTGCTATTTTGCGCTCTTTTTTGCGCCCTTTCCTCTGCCCTATTGTACTCATCCTCAAAAGCATTGACAATGTATTTGACGAGCTTGTGTCGCATTACATCTTCGGCAGTGAGCCTTAGTACACCAATTCCTTTGATGTTTTCCAACAATCCAATGGTGTACATCAAGCCTGACTTTTGGTGTCGGGGCAAATCAACTTGTGTCATATCTCCTGTAACAATACATTGGGCAGTTGGTCCAATTCGAGTTAGGAGCATTTTAAGTTGTAGCGTTGTTGCATTTTGTGCCTCATCCATAATAATGAAGGCATTGTTGAGGGTACGTCCTCTCATATAGGCTAATGGAGCGATTTCGATGACTCGATTGTCCATTAGGTACTTGAGTTTCTCAGGCGGAAACATATCGTCTAAGGCGTCATACAACGGTCTTAAATAAGGGTCAATCTTATCTTTGAGGTCACCAGGCAAGAATCCCAAGCTTTCTCCAGCTTCTACGGCAGGACGAGTTAGGATAATACGCCTGACAGATTTGTTTTTCAAGGCACGTACTGCCATTGCGACGGCAGTATATGTTTTTCCTGTACCTGCGGGACCCACCGAAAAGATAATGTCATTGTCCTTAATCAGCTCTAGCATATTGCGCTGATTTTTGGAACGAGCTTTAATAACTTTTCCATTTCGACCATAGACAATAATGTCTTTATCATCGTTGGATACTTCAACTTCGTTGGGTTCGTTACCGTCTAACATGGCTTCAAGATTACCGATAGAAAGCTGCCCGTACCTCCTCAAAAATTCAGTCATAGACTCTATACTATCTTCAAAATATTTTACATCATGTTCACTTCCTAAAGCAGTAATTTGACTACCTCGTGAACTGATCTTTAAGCGGGGAAACGCTCGTTTGACCATTTTGAATTTTTCGTTATTTACGCCAAAAAATTCATGTAAACTTACGCCTTCCACATTAATCTTAGCTTCTCTCAAATGTTGATTTTAAGTAAAAGAATGGTAGAAAAGGAGTTTTTCCTTTTCTACCATTTTTTATAAGTTAAAAAATTAGAATCCTACTCCAAAGTGAATTGCTGCTGTTACAGAAAGTCCTGCATCACTCCCCATACGGACAGGTAATACAAATTCTGCAAAAACGGGTAATTCCCCAACCAAGAATCCTTTGTTTAGTAAAGGGGTAAAACCATAACGTCCAGCTCCCCCTAATTCATATGCTGCTCTCGCACCAAATGTAAGTTTGTCTCCAATTCCCCACAAAAGTCCAGGATGTATCAATAAGTTGATGGCATCATTGGTAGGTGAAGAAGTAATAAGCGGTACAAATTCTAAGTCAAAAGCGAATTTCTCGTTCTTTCTCACTGTAATCCCCATAGGAAAACCAATTGTATGTGGATCAAAATGGTCATTGGTATCACCATCCTGAAATGTTACAATGGGTTGTACTACTCCAAAGTGTCCGCCAATTTGATTTTGTGCTTGTGCCTCAAAAGAGTTCGTAAAAGAAAACAAAACCAATAGACTAAAGAATAAGCTTTTTAACAGAAAATTGTTTCCGTTGTTCATAATAATAATTTTAAAAAAATGAATCGGAATAATGAGACAATAATTTATAATATATAGATTATTCTTTGATTATTCCTTAAAAAAGTTATTTGAACTATTAGGCACATTTGCGTTAACCGCTTCTTGTTCCTAAATAGTTCACGTTTCTTTAGTTCTTTTTTTTAAAAGTTGTCACGCTCTTTTCTTTAAGTTGTTTTTGTTGTTTTAATTTTAGTTGTTTAAAAACATCACTGTTCTGCTAATGAATATGATAATCAAGGAACTAAGTCCTAACAAAATAAATAAAGCATATAAATAAATTAATTACTAACAGATTGTTCGACTTTATCATAGAATTCATCAATTCTGTTATTCAATAAGACCAATTCTTCCTCAAAAATGCTGTCTTTTATTTGTATATTCCTGATAAGTTGAAATAGTTTTTTGATTTCTTCTTGAGGAATATCGGCTTTAATGGATAGTTTTTTGAAAAAAATATCGTTCATTTCAATTTCTTTTATATACAATTTTGTTCTAATATAATCATAAAAAAATTGTATTTTTTTATCTGATAAGTTCTTAGGGTTAGATTTGTACTGGTATAAATTAGAGATTGTTTCAACAAATTCTAAGGTTGTATTTTTAGGAGGCTCTACGATAGGGATGATGCGTTGTTTTCGTTTTGCTTCAAAAATGATGAAGCATATTAAGGATAAGACGCTCATATACAGTAACCATTTTAACGCACTGTTGCTTAAAAGGTAGCGAAAAATGGTCTGTGATTCTTGTCTTCCTATTTTGTAGTATTCATCCCAATAAATAGCGTGATTGGATAAATGTGAAAGGGCTTTTTCTACATACTCTGCATTTTTCTCATGCAACATGTTGTAGTTTGTAAACATATAAGGGCTGCAAGACAAGTAAAAATCACCGTTTCCATGCGAGATTCTAATAAAATTGGGGTTTTCGTAGGCATCTACGCCCAAGATCTGCGTATGTACTGTGTCAAAACTGGAAAAATAGTAGCGTAAATTTCTTCTACCCAATTTGTAGCCATTAGGTGTTTTTAAATCTTGGTGTACAAAATTACTTCCTTTTTCTACTATATCTGTGTCCTCCTCCTTATCAGAATCATTGATAAAACCCATATTGTAAGCAGGCCTTGTATCTACATTCAAAGTATCAGAAAGCCCATCTAACACAAAATGATTCGCTGCAATAAAAACATTGTTGCCATTACCAACATAGCGCATCAACTCCTCAGCATCTAATTCTGTCAAACGAAAACGCTCATTGACAAATAAATAATTAGAGAACTTATCTTCCCATGATTTGTATGAAAAGTAATTTTCGGATAATTGATTGTAGATTGGCTGGTGTATGGTCTCAATTTCTGATTCAGGAAAAAGATTATCTAAGACATCGTATAGAATATAATTGCCATAAGGAATTTTATCATAACGGGAATAGGTTGTTTTCCAATCAACGGGGCGAGGTTTATTTAGCTCAATCACCGAAATCAAAAGGAGCATGCTCGCTAACAATATGTAAGGAAAGTAGCGTTTCATACTCGTTGAATCTGACTAATAAAGTTTTGGAATTTGTCTTGGGTATCTTTAAAAATAGGCTCATCTATAGGAAATTCGCCATACCAGATATAATCAAAAAGAAAGGTAATTTCTTCAAAACCTGCTGAATGGTCCGTTTTTTCTACTTCATAACGATAATCTCGGTTGGTTTTATTGATTTGCCATTCAATGATCTGTTTATCTGTCATCGCTTTTAAGATTCTAAGATAATAGAGCCGTACTGCCTTTCGATAGAGCTTGTTATCTATAGATTCTTGGATTAATGTATTAAAATCCATTTCATGGATATTCTCCTCCACATTTTCATATTGTAATGTAGGCGTTTTTGGTTTTGGTTTCCGAAACAATCCACCCAATTCCATATCCAATAATCTACTCAATGCATATAAAATCAATAAAATAAAAAAGCCATATTTAAAGATTTTCCAAATTCCCGATACCACATTACTCTCAAATAGTTGAGCGAGGTTTCTTTGTAGCCAATACATTAAAGGACCACTAAGGTCTCCCCCTCCTTTTAAAGAACGATCATAGATAAAATCGCTATCGGCTTTGTAAGTATTAAGCCGAGTAGTATCTACAAATCTTTGATCTATCGCATAGTTTTTTCTAAGAACAGGTGTATCTTGTACCATCACCATAGAATCTACTTCACCATTTATCTCGTCTTGTGCGGATAATGGGGAAGATGGTAAGCAACATAGCCCAATAAAGGCAAGTAATGTTATTTTTAGTAGGGTTTTAATAGATGTAGATTTATGGTCTTTTGTCCCAAGGTGTTGTGATACCGATTATCTGCCTGTCCTTATTCTGCGAAAATGCTTCATAGGTTCCTTCTGCGATTTCTTTGTGTGATAACCAACGAGCATAACTATCTTCTAAGACAAATCCTAAAATGATCTGATGATAGTCCAAAGTTAAGCTAAAAATTTGTTCTTGTAAATCTTTATCTTCCAAATGTTCAGGATTATAAACGGCACTTCCTTGTAGATGAAAGATACGACACCTTTCGTTTTGTTGGTGCAAATACGCCAATAATTTCAACAAAGTCGCTCGTCCAGAGCTATGCATCCAAATGATGGCATCAGTGATTTTTCCTAAATTTTGGACGGCTTCTTCTATGCCTTTGATAAATTCCGTTGTATTGGTATAATCCGCAGCCAAAAGATACATATTTTGGGCTGATTTGGGGTATTTCTCTGTAAAATACGCTAATCTACGAGGACTTCGCCCCACAATCGTCACTTTATCGCCATCCTCAATACATTGGGCTGTTGTTCCTTGTAGCATGCCCGTTCCGCCAACGATGAGTATGTGTTTCATTTTTAAGGGTTGTTGGTTGTAATTAAATAAGGGACGCTTTTAGTAAGTAAGGGACCGATTTTATTGGGACGAAAGGGACATTGGTAAATACCTCTTTATCAATCCTTTACATTAACTTATTTTTGTTTTTTACTAACCTATCGTTTGACGCACAAACTCCCTGTATTCATTTTGAACATGCGCTATGGTGGATGTTTTGTTGGAATTATCACTATCATAAGGATTCATATTTGGATGGTAAGCCCTTACATACTTATCGCTCCAAAGAACAATTTCCATAATTATTGGTGCCAAGTTGATTCCTTTTTCAGAAAGTAAATACACATTCTCTTTTTTATTGCCAGGCAATTTTCTCTTAGTAATCACCTCAAGAGATTCCAATAGTTTTAACCTTGACGATAGTAAGTTCGTAGCGACTCCTTCCTCTGATGCCGCCATTTCTTTAAAAGTTTTCTTTTGATGCAACAGCATATCCCTAATAATGAGCAAGGACCATTTGTCTCCTATTAGATCTAAGGCTGAGGCTATAAGACAGGAAGAACGAAAAATCTTTTCCATAATATCAATAAATATTACTTTACTTTTTAAAGTTATTGTATTTTTGCTTTAATTTTTAAAGTAAAAATACGAAATTAATATTAATTCATCCAGAAATTCAATAATTATGTTAGCAGGACATTACACCACCGCATTGGTTGCCTACCAAAAATTCCCAAAGGGGACTTTACTCTACTTCTTGATTGCTTCGCAGTTGCAAGATTTATTGTGGTTTATTTTTCATTACGTGGGTCTTGAAACGACTGAACCAAGTGATGTATTTAACACCACTTTAAGTAATATGACTGTTAATATGCTTTATAGCCACGATTTAATTCCTCAAATACTTTGGTTGCTCATCATCTTTATCATCGGGAAGCTCTTATTTAAAAGTACAAAAGTTGGTTTAATTGGGGCTGCTTTAGTCATTGGGCATTTTGTTTTAGACTTCTTTTCGGGTCATCCACACCATATTTTTGGAGCGGAAAGCCATGATGTAGGATTGGGACTTTATGCTTCCAATGTTTTTCTTGCCATTGGCATTGAGGTTATTTTTACTGCTGGTATTCTTTGGTATTTCTTTAGAAAAGAAGCTAAAAATGGAATTCAACGCACCTCTAAAAATAAAGCTTCCATTATAGGGTTGTTTGTGTTTGGTACGGTCTTTATGTTAAGTATTGCCACGACTTCTTTTAGAGAATTATTTGGTATACCAGAATTTGATTTGGGTTTCAATTCGAGTGTTCCTACCCTGGTTATCACCTACATTAGTATGATTCTTTATTTGAATTATTTTGTACCAAAATTCAAGGTTGAAAAGAAAGCTTAAAGAAGTGAGGGACGATTTTAGTAGTCCGAAAGTTACATTGATAAGTCTCTCTTTATCAGTCCTTTATAATAATTCTTAATTTGCCCGAATATTTAAATTTCTTAAAAGGAGCGAAAGGTTTGTAGCTCCGTCGTGATGCTCCGTCCTGCTATTCGTTCTTATGGTGGCTGGCCTTCGCTTCGGGCAGACACATGGGTCTGCTCCTACGCCTTACCGCCACCATACCACTGCTATCAGGGCTATTTTGGATGGATAGGACGTTTTTTGACTGTTTTGATAGGGGTTCTGTCCTTTTAAAATAGACTCGATAGTAGCGGTAGGGCGGATTTAGATGTAAGGCATTTTGAAAATGCCTTACATCTCCGCCCTTTAGCGTATAGCGAGACCATGCTTTGCGACGGAGGAATTGACCGTTCTCTCCTAAAAAATCTTGGAAAAGAATTTGAACTACTCGTTTTATCATAACTCACTCGTCACCTCTCACTAATAGGTATTTTGTCCGAACCAGCCAATCATAATATTGACAGTACCGACAGGACTATTAAAATCTTGGGCAGTATAGAAGGGATTGTCTACGCCTGTGGTAATGCGATAGCCTGCGCCAAAGCCTAAGCGACACCATCGAGCGATATTGACGTTGGCTTCTAATTGTGGGGTGATGGCAAATAAGTTGTCTTCAAAGGCGGTAACACCATCGAAAGACATGCTTCCCCAGCCTCCTTTGGCACTAAAACCAATATGCACTAATTGTTTGGGGGTAAAGAAATATCCTACCCATAAGCCTGTGTGCTGATAATTGACGGTAGACGAAATGCCTAAGTCATTGAACACGGTAATGTCATTGGCAGAAGACAAACGGTAACCGCCAATGTACCACGATTGGTTGAATAAGGCGGCAATGCCTCCACCTGTACTCACGCCCAATTCATCCCCTAAAAAAGAAAATTCGATCATATAGTCGCCAAATGCGGACAATTTAAAATCTGAATCACTTAAATATTGACCATCTCTTTGTGCAAAAGTATCTTGCAGTAGAAATAAGGAGAAGAGTATGACAATGTATGTTTTAATTGTATTCATATTGTTTGTTTTTTTTCCAAAAGTAGGTTTTTTTTCTTTTTGAGTAAAATATCTTTAAGCATCTATTTTTTTAATATTGGTAATTTGGTGGATTAGTGGATTGGGAATTAGTAGATTTATGAATCAGGTTCTACAAGAATGACTAAAACCACGCAAAGCGAACAATCAGATTTTTCCTTCAATCAATGCTTTTTTATCAGGTGTTGTGAGGATGACTATGATACTTGAAGGGGTAAGTATATACTCCCTTTTAGGGTTGAATTCCCATCGTTCTTTTTCCTTAACAGCTAATACCAGACCGTCTCTTTGTTCGATAAACTCTTCAAGAGGTTTTCCCGCACATTTGATTCCCATTTTAATTTCTTCAATATTCAGATTTCTTTCCTCATCAGAGAGCATAATGTCTAAAAAATTGGAGACATTGGGCTTTATCATTTCTCCAGACATGCGTAAAGCTCCCATTTGTGAGGGCGAAATCACCCGATCTGCTCCGACAGCCCGTAGTTTTTTTTCATGGGAGCGAAAATGACTCGCTGAAACGATTTTGATATAGGCATTTAATTGACGAGCAGTGAGTACAATCATTAAGTTGACGTTATCATTGTGTGTTGTAACAAAGAGGCCTTTTGCTCTCTTAATACCCAATTTTATTAAAAAATCATCTTCCGTACAATCCCCTACCAAAGCAGGTATATCGGGATGATTTAGAAGACTACGGTTCACGGCATCTTCCTCAATATCTGCACAAACCAGTTCGTGATTTTCGGCTGCCAAATCCTTTAAAATATAGTTGCCTACTCGTCCCATTCCACAGATAATAAAGTGTCCAGATATTTTATCAATTTTACGTTCCATCATTGAAATTTTAAAAGATTTATTGAGTTTTCCGTCTAGTAATGCGGCTGTAAGGTCTGATAAGAAATAGGTGAGTAATCCTATGCCTGAAAAGGCTAAAAAGATAGTGAAAATACGTGCAGGAACATTGCCTGTTAGATCAAACATTTCGCCAAAACCAATGGTTGAAATGGTGATGACGGTCATATACAAAGCATCAAAGAAGGTTACGTCCTCTACAAGCAAAGGATACCCTAAAGTACCAATGACCAATACACAAGAAAATAATGTGGCTGAGAAGTATAAGGTTCTATATGTTTCGCCTATTGTAAACTTCATATTGTTGTAAAATTACACATTTTAATGCATTTTTGCCACTCAATAATGATGAACTAAAAAAAACAAATGAATCAACGAATTGTACAAATTTCGATTGTGGTGGAGGATTATGATGAAGCGATTGAGTTTTATACCCAAAAGTTGGGGTTTGAATTGGTGGAAGATACCAAAAGAAGTGAATCTAAAAGGTGGGTTGTCGTAAAACCAAAAGGTGAGGGTGGCTGTAATTTGCTATTGGCAAAAGCTAAAAATGAGGAACAAAAAAAGGCGGTGGGCAACCAAACTGGTGGACGGGTCTTTTTGTTTTTATATACAGATGATTTTGAGAGAGATTATCAGAAATTACTGGACAATGAGGTGAAAATTATTCGTCCTGCTTCTGTTGAGGACTTTGGAAAGGTTTGTGTATTTGCGGATTTGTATGGAAATTTGTGGGACTTTATTGAACCTAAAAAAAGAGTTGTAGTCGCTACTCCTAAAGAAAAGCCATCATTACATTAGGCTCTTCAGGGATTGGTGTATTAGTTTACTAGGAAATTAGGCTCTACAGAAACCAATTCGTCCCTTTCGTTCCCTTATTTAACCAAAATCTCATCCACAAACAACCATGCTTTACTTCCGGCTGCCTCATGCCAATCGGGACAATGTTGGATATTTTTTGCAGTTATTTTTATATAATTTGCGGATTGTTTATCAAAACGGGCAACCAAGTGGTGAATGAATTTTCCTCTTGTTTCGGGTGCAATCTCATTGTCAATTCGAACGATTTCCTTGAAGGCTTTTCCATTTTGAGAAACTTCGATAATGAGGGTTGTTGGTAAGAAAATCCACGAATTATTGTATTGATAAAAGCCGACGGATATTTCGCTAAAATCCATTTTTTGTTCTCTTAAATCGAAGGTAGCGACCATATCACTGAATTGCGTTCCTTGCCAATTGCCGTCTCGAAAATCTAATGAACCTCGCAATCCATTGACTAAGGCTTTGTCTCCTCCACCCGTATAATGAACGCTATACGGAATCATCAGTTCGGGTTGTTGTCCCAACAATTTGTGGGGTGCATAGGCTTGTTCAAAAAGGTCGCCATACATTTTTTCATTTTGGTAGGCTTGTACTTTGAGGGTGCAGGCTTCTTTTGGCTCAATGGGCAAACTGTATTGAGGTGATTTATTTGTCGGTATAGAACCATCCAAAGTATAATGCAATTTTAAATCGGGAACGCCTTCTTCTAAACGCAAACTCACCTCATTTCCTTGTTTAAAATATTGTTGTAAACTCACGGGCATTGTCTCAAAACCATACGTCACACCCATCGCTTTTAATCGCTGATAATGGCGTTGTACTCGTTCATAAAACAACTCATAATCTCGCACCATTGGATAGGTCCACAACACTTCGGACATCGCTAAAATTCTGGGAAAGACTTTGCTATCGACCAATTCTTGGGGCGCACGTTCTGACCACATATTGCATTCACCACCTAAAATTAGCTTTTTTTGTTCTTCCGTAATTTCTTTGGGGATGGGATCAAAGTTGTACACTTTTTCGAGGTCGATGGATTTTAAATCGTAATCAAAATAGGCGTGACTTGTCGGGGAAACAATCGCTTCATGTCCTTCCTTTACCGCTTCAATCGCACCGTCCATTCCTCGCCAAGATTGTACGATTGCGCCTTTCGCCAATCCACCTTCTAAAATCTCGTCCCAACCAATCATTTTTTTATTTTTGGACGCTAAGAATTTGCTCATGCGCTCCAAAAAATACGCTTGTAATTCGTGTTCGTCTTTGATATTTTCGTCCTTCAAACGTTTTTGGCATTTATCGCAATGTTCCCAACGATATTTCGGAACTTCATCTCCGCCAATGTGAATGTATTCGGATGGAAAAAGGTCGATAACTTCGGTCAAAACATCTTCTAAAAATTCAAAAGTGGCGTCATTTCCTGCACAATAAATTTCTCTAAAAACGCCCCATTCTGTTTCTACTTTAAACGGCCCGCCTGTACAAGAATATTCTGGATAGGCTGCCAATGCTGCTTGACTATGACCTGGCATTTCGATTTCTGGAATTACCGTGATGTGTCGTTCTTTTGCGTAAGCTACGATTTCTTTTACGTCTTCTTGTGTGTAAAAACCTCCGTATTGAGAGCCATCCTTTTCCGTTCGCCACGCTCCTATTTCCGTCAATTTGGGATATTTTTTTATCTCAATGCGCCAACCTTGATCTTCCGTCAAATGCCAATGAAACGTGTTCATTTTATGGTACGCCAATAAGTCAATGTATCGCTTCACAAAGTCTTTTTCCATAAAGTGACGGCTGCAATCTAACAACATTCCTCGCCATGCAAATTTTGGCTCATCGGCAATGTAACCAATCGGCACTTTAATCGCTTCATTCATTGGCGACATTTTGTAAATTTCGGGTGGTAATAGCTGTAACAAGGTTTGTAATCCTCTAAAAACGCCCGTCGTACTCGCTCCTGTCAATAAAATATTTTCTTTATTTATTTTGAGTTGATAGGCTTCTTTATTCGCACTAATTTTCTCCTCTACCTTCAAAATCAATGCATTTTTAGTCGCTTTTTCCTTTCTTTTTAGGGTCGTTCCCAACGATTTTTCCAAAATATTGGCGATATAGTCCGCTTCATTTTGCAAAGTTTCATCACAGCTTATCGTCGTTGCTTGATCCAACACAAACGTGCCACTTCGCCACTCTAAAGTATAGGGCATTGGCACAAGATCAGGACGGCCTTCTTGTGCAGAAAGAAATGTAACATTTAGCAGCAATACAGAAAGTATAAAAGTAAAGTATTTCATAGCTTCTAAAATAAATGTGAAAAAATTCAATAGGGAACAATTGATAGAAAATCTTTGTGATTACCTTTGAGCAGATTAGGGAATTAGTTTCAATAACCAAGCCAATTTTCTAATACTAATTTTTTAAAGGAGAGAACGGTGGATTGCTTCGTCGTCACGCATGGTCTCGCTATACGCTAAAGGTCGGAGAGCCACAAAGATGTAAGGCATTTTAAAAATGCCTTACATCTGCCCCGCTTTCTCCGCCCTACCGCTGCTATCGAGTCTATTTTTCATGGTCGAAACCGCTGCCGAAGATAGCAATAGAGACCATCCAAAATAGCCCTGATAGTAGTGGTATGGCAAAATAGTTTAAGTAGTTTTTGTAGTTTAAGTCGTTTAAGTAGTTGCGGTTCATTCTTATTGTATGTTGTTGTTCCTTTTGCCATAAGAACGGATAGCAGGACTTTCCGTTACGACGAAGCCATAAACAGTTCGCTCCTAATTTCCTAACTCCCTAATACACTAATTCCCTAAACACACCAATCTACTACTCTAAAAAAATAAGAAAAACTTTCACTTTATGATGACTAAACACATTTTTGTAACGGGCGGTGTTACTTCCTCTTTAGGAAAAGGTATTATCGCTTCTTCTTTGGCAAAATTGCTGCAAGCTCGGGGTATTCGAGTGACCATTCAAAAATTTGATCCTTATATCAATGTTGATCCAGGCACGTTGAATCCGTATGAACATGGCGAATGCTATGTGACGGACGATGGTGCGGAAACGGATTTGGACTTGGGACACTATGAACGTTTCTTGGACATCAATACCTCGCAAGCCAACAACGTAACAACGGGGCGAATTTACCAGTCGGTCATTGACAAGGAGCGCAAAGGGGAGTATTTGGGTAAGACGGTGCAAGTCATTCCACATATCACTGACGAAATAAAAAGACGGATGATGTTGTTGGGCAATACGGGACAATTTGATGTGGTCATCACAGAATTGGGCGGAACAGTGGGCGATATAGAGTCGCTGCCGTACATTGAGAGTCTTCGACAATTGCGGTGGGAATTAGGTCCTACGAATTGTTTGGTCATCCATCTCACGCTTATCCCCTACCTCAAAGCAGCAGCCGAACTCAAAACAAAACCAACGCAACACTCCGTCAAAGAATTGGCGAAAAATGGCATTACGCCTGATGTATTGGTGTGTCGAACGGAATACGAGCTTTCGCCAGAAATCCGTAATAAATTAGCGTTGTTTTGCAATGTTCGGAGCAATGCCGTCATTGAAGCGATTGATGCCAAAAGCATTTATCATGTTCCTTTGCTTATGTTAGAAGAAGCAATAGATCAAATCGTTTTGGACAAATTGCGTATCAATAATGGTAAAAAACCTAACCTTCAAGACTGGTCATTATTCTTAGAAAAATTAGAGAATCCTACCCATGAAATCACCATTGGTTTAATTGGAAAATACATAGAATTGCAAGATGCTTACAAATCTATTTTAGAAGCGTTTGTCCATGCAGGAGCTGCCAATAATTGTAAGGTTAATATCAAAAGCATTCATTCGGAGGACATCAAAAAAGATAAAGTCAAAGGGTTACTTAAAGGTTTAAGTGGCATTTTGGTCGCTCCTGGTTTTGGCGATAGAGGTATCGAAGGAAAGATTGTCGCCATTCGCTATGTTCGAGAAAACAATATTCCGTTCTTGGGAATTTGTTTGGGAATGCAGTGCGCTGCCATCGAATTTGCTCGAAATGTCTTAAAATTAAAAAAGGCACATTCTACAGAAATGGACGCTAATACGCCATATCCTATCATTGATTTGATGGAAAACCAAAAAGTGATTACGGCTAAGGGTGGAACGATGCGTTTAGGGTCTTACGCCTGCACGGTAAAACCTGACACAAAAGCCTACGCTGCTTATAACAGAACAGATATTCAAGAACGCCATCGTCATCGCTATGAATTCAACAATCATTATTTAGCAGATTTTGGAGAAGAAGGAATGATGGCAACTGGCTTTAATTCGGAAAGAGGCTTGGTCGAAATAATGGAGTTAAAAAGTCATAAGTGGTTTGTGGGTGTACAGTTTCATCCAGAATATAAAAGTCGGGTGACTCGTCCGCATCCGTTGTTTGTGGAGTTTATTCGGGCGGCGATTGGATAAATTCAACAACACGCTCATTGTCAAAATCCCAACGAAAAGTTGGGTATTTTAATTCAAAAAATCCATCTAAATCACATATGCCTGCTTTAAAACCAAAATCATAAAATGGATATTCAAACATAGTACTACCACAAAAAGAACTATTTATGCACAAATTCACTTTGTCCTTTGTAAAATACGTTAACATCAAACAATTTTCAATTTTAACAAATTCATAGCATTGACTTTTTGTTAAAATTTCAATAGTTTTTTTTAGTTTTTCTAAATCACCAAATACATTTATCATTTCCTCTTTAGATTGGAAAGAAGCATGTTTTCCAAACGTAATTTTTCTTTTTTGGTAGGTAGTCTCTAATTCCGAAGAAATGTTTTTAAAGAGTTCTTCTAATGGAAAAACTGGCTTAATTTTGGCTTCAATATAAAAGAAATCATCAGTTTGTGACTGTATAGGTTTCATATCATCAACAACAATATAATTGGGGGTTGATATGATTACAAAGTTTTCTTGATTGTCTTTGAAAATTTGTTCTAATGCTTGTAGTGATACTTTGGCGTTATCAGTATGTTCCTTGATAGCTCTTTCTGTTCTTTGTGCATTTATTTTATTTTCAACCCTATAAAAAATAGGTCTTAGGAGAGGTCCACCAGTCACCGCATAAATCACAAAACAGATAACAGGGATTATGAGTAAAATCTTTTTCACCATTTTGAATCATTAAGTAAGGGATATTCCTAACCTACATAACTCAAAAAAACTGCTACTCGTTCCAATTGCATCTGTAAATGTGGTGCCATTTTTAGATTTTTAGCCGCTTCTACCGAATGCCAGCCCAATGCTTCGCCTTCTAATAATTGCAATGTTTGTGTATCGTCAAAAGCTTCCATAAAAAAGTAATGGGGATTGTTGTTGTCTATATCAAAGGCTTCGTGAAATAAAATGGGATTGGCTAAGTCGTAGTCTATTTCCTCTTTTGTTTCTCGAATGACGGCTTCCAAAGGCGTTTCGTCTCCTTCTATCTTCCCACCAAAAAAGCCCCAATAATTTGGGTATTTCTTGGAATTTTTGGAACGGTATTGAAGCAATATTTCGTGGGCTTCGTTGTATAGGACAATCATGGATGCGCTCATTTTTTTTTAGTTCTTAGTTCTTGGTGCTGTGGTTGAGAGAACCGTTTACAGTATCTTAATTTATTTTAGAAATTTTATTTCACGCAAAGAGCGCAAAGCTCTACAGAAAACGATCTCTCGAAAAATGCTTTTTCCCTTTTCAAATAGGAATGAATTAATATGGTTTAGACCTTTCAAAATAGCCCCGATAGTAGCGTTATACCAAAATAGAATGGCGAATATAAGAATGGCTTTTGGTGTAGTAGCGGATAGCGGGACTTTCCGTTGCGACGAAGCTCCGAACCTTTCGCTCCTAAAAAAAATAATTTTAAATGCACCGAAAAACAACCGAACCAAAAACTACAACACCACAGCACCACAGCACCACAGCACAAAAAAACCTAATAAACAAACTTCACCAACAAAAACTCATTGCGCTGATTGAAGGCAGGCATAATGACTTCTGTAGCGGAAAGTTGTTGGGCATAGCGAGGAGCTAAATTTAGTTTAAATTCGTTGGCATTGAAAATATTACGGATTCGATAGTCGCCATCTTTGTCTATGCGAAAATCGTTGAGAGCGGCGTTTTTACTGAGTGTTTCGTTGAAAAGTAAGTGGATAGAAGCACGGGTATTGACAAAGCCTATTGAAGAAAAATATCCTCGATCATTTTCGGAATATTGCTGTTTTTTGAGAATTTCGCCCCAATCCATTTCACCATTGGGATCAATAGAAATGAGCAGTACATCGTCATAGAAATACTGTACCATCACTTGTCCCCGACTACCCAAGCGGCTATCAAAAACGGAAGGGCGCAAATCATTGTTTGGGGAAACTTTGCTATGAGATTCTCCTATTAAAATGGCACCACCATCGCTTCGCAAAATCAATTTTCGGATTTCGACATATTGTAGATAATCGTGTTCTTGTGTACCACCAAATAGTCCTTTTTTCGCCATTTTCTTGAGAATCTCCTTAGAGAAAGGCGTGAATATTTTCTTAATCGTCGGCTCTTCTTTTGCAAAATCAACAAAAATATAGAAATACCCATTGACTTCGCTTTCCTGTCGCTCACTGTAAAAACCACCAATGACTAAACGGTCATTAAGGGTGTCCCATTCAGAACGAAAGCCATTAAACAAATAAGTATCATGGCTCAATTTTGTTTCTTGTGTCGTATTGGCGGTAGGATTGTATTTTATAATAGATACAGTATTGAACAAATCGCCATCTGAAAAAAACGAGCGTTTGACTTTTCCTTTGACAAAACAATACGAGCCATCTTCTTGTATAAAACTTTCGATGTAACGCTCATTTTCTTCTATTGGAAAAACTTTTGTGCCTATTTTCTTCAAATTCTCATTCATAAAAATACAGGCAGCAGAATCGTCCCCTAACGTATCTTTTATCTTTTTTTGAATAACAAAATACTTTCTTGTTTTATCGTGTTCAAGACTATATTCAAAATTGGGGTCGCCCAAACCTCGCTTAAATTCATCTAAAAGCACCTCGTTTTTCACTACTTTGAGTTGGCTATTTAGTTTTTGAGCAAAAAGGCGAACCACTCGTTTTTCTTGATACCAATAAACTAAGACTAACTCGTTCTTGTGTTCCACGATTTCAACAATGCGTGTTCGCTTCCCTCTTAATTCCAAATCTCTATACCATTTCAAACTCAAATCTTCCAAATCAAAAGCCTCAATCATATTGACTCTTGGTCCAAATTTATGTACCAATAGCCCTTCATCCGTCTTACCAATAAATTCAAATTCGGTAATCTTAGAGGAAATCTTTTGTGGACGAGAGATGACATAATCTTGTGCAAACAATGTCACCCAACTCATCCAACACAATATAATTAAAACTCCTTTCATATATAGTAAATTGGTTAATGAAGCAGTGAATCAGTTAATTAGTGGATTTGTCGATTGGCAAATCAGTGGATTTTGTCAGATTACTCGGACGACACAACCACAAAAACTACTTAAACCACATAAACTATTAACGCCTCAATCGTGGATCAAGTGCATCTGTCAAGCCCTCTCCTATCAAATTAAAGAAAGTCACCGTCAAGAAAATGGCAATTCCAGGGAAAGTAGCCAACCACCATGCACCGGGTGCCTGACGAGCCAAATTTAACAAGGATCCCCAAGTTACCACTTCTGCAGGTACACCAATACCCAAGAACGACAAGAATGCTTCTGTCAAAATCGCTCCTGCAATACCAAAAGCTATCGCAATCAATACAGGTGACAAAGCATTAGGGATGGCATGGCGCAACATAATTCTAAAGTCATTAAAACCCATTGCTTGGGCTGCCTCGACATATTCCAAATTACGTACTTTAAGCAATTCTGCCCGAATCAAACGAGCAATTCCTGTCCATCCTGTTATGCCAATTACAAACATGACCAATAGTAAAGAAGGTTTTGCAACGGCTACTACCGAGATAATCAAGAATAAGCCAGGAATTGATACCAATACCTCAATGATACGAGAAATTGCTAAATCCATAGGCACATTGACTTTCTTCCCCAAAAACGGTATTTTCTTTAGCACGGACGCCAACAAATTGACCACTCCCAAGATGCCAAAGAAAATAAGGAAACTCAACAAAAGCTGCCCTATAAAACCAAAGATAGAGACGCCTATCGCATCTGATAAAATATAACTTCTCGCACCAAAAGCATAGAATAAGGCGATAAAAAAGAAGACGACATTGAGCCAAAACCGAATCCTCGACATCCTCAGTCCTGTATCGCCAAAATATCCTGCCAACGTCCCCATAAGAATCCCTATAAAGGTAGCAATACCCATAGAAATAAGACCAACAGAGAATGCGATTCGGGTGGCATGAATCATTCCAGCCAAGACATCTCGACCCAATTCATCGGTGCCCAGCCAGTGCCACCATCTTTTGGACTTCACCCTTTGATCATCAAAAGGTCCTGTAAATTGTCCATTTGCCATATCCGTATTTTTGGGTAAATAAGGAATTGGTGGAAATACGGCAAAATCATACTCTAAATTTTGCCACTTAACATTTTGCAACTCTTGGGGCCATTCTGTCAGTCCCAAGTCTACCCCATATTGCTTGAATACAGGAAAGTAAGTTGTTCCCTTATATTTTGCCACAATCGGCTTTTCATTTGCAATAAAATCTGCAAAAATGGCTATCAACGCTAAAAACAAGATAAAATATAACGAAAATAACGCTCTTTTATTTTTCTTAAACTGGCGTTTCACATAAGCACCATAACTCTGATTCAGGTCATTTATTTCTTCTCGACTCGCATCTATATGATCGCCTGCTGAATGTTTTGCTCCACTCATAATATTGTAAGTTTAGTATCTCACAAGGAGATTTATCTTTTTTGATTGGTTTTATTCTGGAGAGAATGAGATAGTTAAATTTTATTTTTTTGGAGCGAAAGGTCAATAGCTTCGTCGTTACGTCTTGTCCTGCTATCCGTTCTTATGGCTTTTAGTTCAGGTCATTGAGCAGAGTCGAAAGGACAACTACAAAAACTACTTAAACCACAAAAACCAAAAGCCATACCACTACTATCAGGGCTATTTTAAACAGTCGCTCCCCCTATCAAAATGCTCTCCTATTTTTTATTATTGAAAGAAATTCGAGGATCGACCACAGCGTATAAAATATCTGCAACCAAATACCCTACTAAGGTCAAAATTGCTGCAAACATCATGACGGCAAATACAATAGGATAATTACGGGCTACAACGGCCTCATATCCTACTTTTCCCATACCAGGTATAGAGAAAATAATTTCTATAATAATAGATCCACCAATGGCTCTTGGAAAAATAGAGGCAAAGATGGTGATGATAGGTAATAAAGAATTACGCAAAGCATGTTTCCAAGTAATCGACGCATTTGACAATCCTTTTGCTTTGGCTGTTCGGATATAATCTTCTCCCAAAACCGCAAGCATTCCCCCACGCATTTGGCGAGATAAGTAAGCAAAAGAACTATACGTCCAGCAAATTAAAGGAAGACATAAATAGTAGGCAAGTTCCTTAAAATCATTAAAAAAGCCCCCTGACAAATCTGGTCGGAAGAATGGTGGAAACCAATCAAAATAATCTCCTCCACATAAATAAATAATCATCAACGTTGCAATCCAGAAAGAAGGCAATGCAAACAGTAAAAATAAAATTGTTGTAATGATTTGATCGAAAGCTGATCCTTTGTTTCGAGCAGAAAAAATACCCAAAGGTATCGCAATGATATAGGTAATAAAAATTGCTACAATATTGATTCCAAATGTCCATCTAATGGCTTCCCACAATACGGTAGAAACAGGTCGTTGATCCTTATAAGAAATACCAAAATCACCACGCAAAAAACCTGCACTTCTCCAAGTACCATCATCTTTCCCAAACCACGGCTTATCGCCAAAGAACCATTGGTGATAACGATTTTGTAAACCATAAAACTTAAAAGAAGGCACCCATTTTTTCCATTTAGTTTCTTGTGTTTCCATGGTATTATGGGTTGCTTGGAGTTTTGTTAGTTCACTTTTAATATTTGTAAGCGAACCCACACTCATTGCATTGGATAAATCATCAAAGTGTTTTTTTGTATCAATATTGTCATAACTCGCATACAAGCCTTTGATGGCATCTTTTGCATTAATTAAGGCTGTTTCATTCAAGGAGTCTCTTTCGACATTATATAATGTCCTCTCAAAGTCTTTGAGATTGTAGTAATAATCTGAGATTTGCGGCCAATTCCCATGTTTGTCAATCAAACGCTCTAAATTTTCTCTATGCGCTCTTTTTGGTACCAAATGTAGGGTATCAGGAATTGCTTTTTGCCCAAAAGAGAAATAGAAAATGGGCAAATCTAAACCCAGTTCTTTTCGCTTATCCATATAAGCTTGTTCATTTGCCTGTAAATTGGCAGAAGATCCTTCTCCGCTTTGGCTCGTCAGCATCTGTTCTACAGGGTCTCCTGGTGCAATGCTACTCAATCCAAAGGTCAATAATGAGACAACTAAGAGGGTGGGTATAAATATAAAAATACGTTTTATGATGTATTTAAACATATAGTTTAGGTTTAGTTACTTAGCAAAAGGTTATGTATGTTTTTCAAATAATGTTCAATATCTTTTTTCTGGTTCAAGCCTTTTTAAGCTAGACCCGATAGTAGCGGTATGGTGGGTTTAGATGCGATTTAGATGTCAGGCATTTTTGAAATGCCTGACATCTTCGCATCTCCACCATAATAGCGGATAGCGGGCCCATGCGTTACAACGGAGCTGCTTGCCGTTCTCTCCTTATATTCAAAAATCTTTCCATAAAAAATAAGGCAAAGAACATACCGAATTTGTTATTTCTTCGCTGAAATTAAAAAACAGAATTTAGAAAGGTAAATTTTCCCCCTCCAAATTCTGTTTTTTCACTAATTTTTACTGTTTTGGTAAAATTAGTATAACAGTTTTGTTTTTTGTTCTATCCAGATGTTATTCTTTTTCTAAAGAGTAGCCTTTGGCTAATTGAAAGCCTCCTGCCCAAAAACCTGGATCTATTTCGCTTAATCCAAGATGTTCAGAATCAAATCGCTTATGGATTGCAATTTGATGATGACCTGTAAACATAAAGATGTAAGGAACTTCATCATGTAGGATTTCTTGCCATCTTTTGTATAAAACAGAGCGTTTTATGGGGTCTAACTCATTTTGAATACCTTCAATCAATTTGTCTGTTTCTGCATTCCCAAATCCTGTGTAGTTTGAGCCACCACCATAAGAAGAAGTATGCCAAAGTTGTTTTGGGTCGCTTGGACGTGGATCAAATACCCAACCGCCATACCACATTTCGATTTTGTTGGCTTTAAGTTTCTCCAAGAATACTGACCATTCTATGCCTTTTACTTCTACTTCTATACCTGCTTTACGAGCATCTTCTTGAAATATTAATCCCATATTTTTACGAGTATCATTTCCTAAATTGTAGGTAAAAGTGATTTTGAAATCAACTCGTTTCCCATTAATCACTTTATCTACCAAACCATTACCATCAGTATCTTCCCAACCTGCTTCTTTTAATAGGGCTTTTGCTTGGTCAATGTCAAAAGGATAAAGAGGCAAATTATTGTTATAATCTTCTTTTAAAGAAGGTAAGACAGACCCTACAATTCTTGTCACTAAACCATAAAATAATTTTTCATTGATGCCTTCTACATCTAATAAATATGCTAAGGCTTGACGTGTTTTTTTGTCTTTGAACTTAGGTACACGGACATTTATACCTAAGAATGTATATACTAAAGCAGGTGGAGCGCAAAGATTGAAATTATCTTGTATTTTTTTAGATTCCTGTAAATCAGCCCAATCTCCAGAACGAATACCTGATAAAACATCTAATCTTCCTGCCTTCAAAGCAACTACAGCACTTGTCAAATCATTAATTGTCTCATAGACAATTCGCTTAGGTCCTTTCGCAAAATACATGTTTTCACCCTCAATTTTATCTCCCCACCAATTTTCTTTTCTTTCTAAAATGATGTTTTGATTTGTATTCCATTTTACAAATTTATATGGACCAGAACCAATAATAAAATCTTGTTCACGATGAAACTTAATATCATTATAGTATTTGCCAAAAGCTATATTTTCTGAGCTATCAATGATTTGGCTATCTCCATTATGAATTTGAGCATAAGTAAACTTATCACTTAATCTTTCTGGGTCATATATATGTTTGGGAACAATAATGACATCATGCCCTGTTGTGTGGTCCCATAAAAAATAGACTTTATCACAAACCATTGTCAACTTCAAAGGATTGTCTGGATACAATTTTATATCTGTGACAAAATTGACATAAGGACGGATATTTGGTGCATCTACCTTTGGATTTTGAACTGCTTTGAAGCTAAACTCTACATCTTTTGCGGTGATAGGCTTTCCATTATCCCAAGTCATTCCTTCTCGTAATTCATAAGTAATCAGCATTCCTTTGCCATCATCAATGACTTCCATTTCTGGCAGTTTTTTGGCCAATACAGGAATGAGTTGTAAGGTATTATAATCGTATTCTAAAAGGCGTTGAAAAATATATTTTTTTATTTCTGTTGCTCCTGCATCTGAGGTACAATGTGGATGTAATCCTGTGGGGTCTGAAAGTTGATGTATTCTTACTTCATCTTTATATTTTTCTGTGGATATACCATTGTTAAAAGCATAGCCTATAAAAAATAGTGAAATGAGCAACAACATCAAGCCTTTGAATGGAAAACTATTCATTGGTCTTTGATTAATTGGGTGGGAAATAGAAACACACAATGGCAATGAAATAATTACCATTGTGTGTTTTATATTATAGTTTGTTGAGAATTTCAGATTTAAGTAGAAAAATTGTCTTTTTCACTTTTAAATTCAAAGTCCCAACAAACTATTAATTAGCTGTAGAAGAGAATCCTGCTGCTGGTCTGAAACCTGCTGCCCAAAAACCTGGATCTCTCTCGCTTAAATTAATTTTTTCTTTGTTAAAGCGGTTGTGTAGTGCTATACGTTGTTTTCCTGTAAACATGAAGATGTAAGGAACTTCTTCGTGTAGGATTTTTTGCCATTCTTTGTATAAAGCAGCACGTTTTACAGGATCTAACTCTTTTTGGATGCTTTCAATGAGCTTGTCTGTTTTTGCATTACCAAATCCTGTGTAGTTTGAGCCTCCACCATAAGAAGAGGTGTGCCAAATTTGTTTTGGATCGCTTGGACGTGGATCAAATACCCAGCCGCCATACCACATTTCAATCTTATTGGCTTTGAGTCTTTCAGAGAATACAGACCATTCCATTGGAATTACTTCTACTTCTATACCTGCTTGACGAGCAGCTTCTTGGAAAGTTAATCCTACGTTTTTACGAGTATCATTTCCTTGGTTGTAAGTAAAAGTGATTTTGAAATCAGTTCGTTTGCCATCAATCATTTTATCTATTAAACCATTGCCATCAGTATCTTCCCAACCAGCTTCTTTTAATAAAGTTTTTGCCTTATTGATGTCAAAAGGATAAAGAGGTAAACTGTTGTTGTAATCTTCTTTGAAAGATGGAGAAATAGGTCCTACAACTCTTGTAGCTAATTTATACAATAGTTTGTCATTAATCCCTTCTACATCTACTAAGTGCGCCAATGCTTGACGTGTTTTTTTGTCTTTGAACTTAGGGATACGAATATTCATCCCTAAGAATGTATAGACTAAAGCAGGAGGATTGAAAAGATTGAAGTTGTCGTTGATTTTGTCAGATTTAGGCATATCTACCCAATCTTTAGAACGAATACCCGATAAAACGTCTAATTTTTGTCCTTTCAAACCTGTTAAGGCAGCAGACATATCATTAACCGTCTCATGTTTTAATCGTTTAGGTCCTTTAGAAAAATACATATTCTCTCCCTCTAATTTATCACCCCACCAATTTTCTTTTCTCTCTAAAACAATGTTTTGATCTGTATTCCATTCTACAAATCTGTATGGACCAGATCCATTGATAAATCCTGCTTCACGGTGAAACTTAATGTCATTGTAGTGTTTGCCAAAAGCAATATTTTCTGGACTATCAATGATTTTTTTATCGCCACTGTGAATTTGAGCAAACGTAAATTTATCACTTAATCCCTCTGGATCATACAAATGTTTTGGAGCAATGATTACATCGGTTCCTGTTGTGTGATCCCATAAGAAATAGACTTTGTTACAAATCATCGTCAATTTCAAAGGATTGTCTGGGTATAATTTGATGTCTTCAATAAATTCTACATAAGGACGAATATTTGGAGCATCTACCTTTGGATTCAAGACTGATTTGAAACTAAATTCAACGTCTTTTGCGGTGATAGGCTTTCCATCATCCCAAGTCATACCTTCTCGTAATTCATACTCAATCACCATGCCTTTACCATCTTCTGTGACTGTTGGTAATTTTTTGGCTAATGTAGGCACCAATTTCAAGGTTGAATGATCGTAATCCAAAAGACGATGAAACATATAACGCTTTAATCTTGATGCTCCTGCATCGGAGGTGCAATGTGGATGTAATCCTGTTGGATCAGACAATTGGTGTAAGATGACTTCATCGTTGTATTCTTTTGAACCGCTTGCTCCAGGACTTCCTGCTTTATCTGAGCTGCTACCATCTCCACTAGCACAGCCTGCAAAAAACACAGTAGCCACTAATAAAACCAATGTTTTGAGAGAAATGAACTTCATAAATTAATGTTATTTGTGTATAAGTAACAATCAAGAAATATTTCATCTCTTAATCATTACAGGTTTAATGAATTTTATCGGTTAATATACTTCTTATTTTTAAAATAGAAGATTTCTAACATAAATAGTTGTCAGAAAAATGATCTAATGTTGTTGTCTTTTCAAGTCTAATTGCCCAGAGTTAGTTCTGGTCAAGAAAAAGTGAGGAGTCTTGGATAACTTCTATAACCTTTGCCTTTGTCTTCTAAGTCTGAAGTAGAGGAGGTTAAGAAAATTTTTCGTTGCCAAAAATCAACATCTACCCCAACTCCAAAGTCATCTGCTGCCGAATATTTCCAACTTGCTGTTGTTGGGTTTCTATTCGTTTTATTGGCTTTTTGAGGAACAGAATCCACGTTTTCTATATTTATAAAAATAAAAACCGCCAAAAATGTTGCCAAAATAGGAAAAGCGAACTTAGGTTGTACAAAATTGTGTACTATTTGCCCTACTTGTTTCTGTGCCATCTCTAATTTTTTTTGTAGATAAATCTTCCAAGTTGCTTTATGTAAGGCTTGTTTTATACTCTTTTGGTGGTAATCGTATTCATTATCCTGTGGCACAGGCTCTTTATAAAAAACTTCTAAATCCTCTACTCTATCTTGGCAATAAGCACAGTCCTCCAAATGGTTTTTGACAACTTGACATTCTTTTCCTATTAGATTGTTTTGTACAAAATCCATCAAAGTATTGACCTCTAAACAAGGTGAAAATTTGCTATTTCTCAATTTAGTCATGTACGTTTTATAATTTGTTTCAATTTGTTTTTAGCTCTATTGATAAGGCTTCCTACATTCGTGGTATTGGTTTCCATACGTTCAGCAATTTCTTCATAATTGAGTTGCTCCAGTTGTAAGTTGATGGCAACTTGTTGTTTTGGCGATAATTCTTGAATGGCTTCTTGGAGTATGGATAGTTTTTCTTCTTTTTGTTCTTTTTCTGAAATCTCTCCTACTTTGCACACATATATTTCTGCTGGGGTTTCTGAAAAATCACATGAATATTCTGGTCGTTTTCTTTTATAGTATTGATTCAAGGTATTAAAAGCAATGCCCAGTAAGTATTGTTCGTACTTTTCAATTGTATTGGTTTCTAATCCTTTGCTTGTTAGCAGTCTTTCATAAGTCAATTGTATTAGGTCTTTGCAATCTTCTACTTGACGGGTGCGCTTTTTGAACATGCCCCATAGCCGTTTTTCATATCGCTCATACAATACAAAAAAAGCACAATAGTCTCCTTCTGTCACATATTGTTGTAACAGTTCGTCATTGGTCCATTTTTTATATTTTTTGCGACTAAAAGGCGGCATATTTGGGAAAATTCTAACAGTTTTATTTGCAGTTATACTACGATAGAGACCGTTTACAATAGCCCTGATAGTAGTGGTATGGCAAAATAGTTTAAGTCGTTTTTGTGGTTTAAGTAGTTTGAGTAGTTGCGGTTCTTTCTTTGTTTATGTGGTTGTTCCTTTTGCCATAAGAACGGATAGCAGGACTTTCCGTTACGACGAAGCTACCTGCCATTCGCTCCTTATTATCAATCTGTATTGAAGTGGTTGGGGTTTTTATAAAAAATCACGCTCTTTTATAAAGTTTTTATTTCCCTAGCTAAATTTGCTCTTGCTTTTTCTTCCAAAGACTCCCTAAAAAAAGGCGTTCGGTAGATAAAAGACATCTCTAAAAACTTTTTTAAAACTTTCTTGCGATTCCTTTTGTAGAGCAAAAATGGCACCCATTTGTATTCCTTTCGGACTTGATCTTTGTACAACGCATATCGTTCTGTACTTTGTCCTAAAATCGCCAAATCCAAGTCCAACAACAGTTGTGTATCAAAGTCTTCGTCAGAATCAATGGTCATGTGAAACTGTGTTTTTTCAATCATATAGCGGACTTTTTCTTGCAAAATGATGTCTGCTTTCACTTCTTGCAAAAATTGTACCGCCCAGTCCGCACTTTTCGTCTCATTGTCCTTTTTTAGCGAATTGTACACCACATCATGAAACCAAATTGCGGTTTTTAAAGCGACTATATCCTCTATTTTATCAGCAAAAGGGGCTAATCCTTCCAACATAAAGGTGATGTGTACCAAATTGTGGTAATGCCGTTCTTTGCCCGTATAGGCTGCCTCCAATGCCTTAAAAGACGTTTCCTTCACCCCTAAAGATGCATTAAAGTTATCTAATAATTGTGTCCATTCTTTATACATAGATTCTTGGTTTTTAGTGCTGTAGTTCTTGGTTGCAGTATTCCCACCACACGGCACCAAGCACCAAGCACCAAGCACCAAGCACCAAGCACTAAAAATAATTAACATACCCAAAGTGTACTTTTCCATTTTGCACTTGAATTTGATTGCCTTTTTGTGAACCTAAGGCATAACTCATGCCAAAAATTCCTGCTTTTGTCTCAAAATTGATTCCGATGCCAAAACCATAGGCATAAAATGCTTGATCGACGGCCAAACCTGCTTGTAAATTGGTTAGATAGCTTCCGTCTGTGAAAAGAAAAAAGCTCGAATTTTGGCTAATTAGATAGCGATATTCGAGGGTCAAGACATTGTACCAATCCGCAAAAATAGACTCTTCATCAAAACCCCTTAACACTCGATTTCCACCAATACGAAACCGTTCATTGTTATAAATTGAGATGGTAGTATCGGCTTCTAAACTTCGTAAAATACCCCCTTTTGCGCCCATTTTCAAGGTGCTGGAACGCCCTAACGCAAAATACTTATCAAACAAATACGTCGCTCGATATTGTACATTTTTATTGGGTGTTTCTTCGTACAAAGTCTTGAAGTTAAAACCCACATTATTCGGGTCTTCTAATTGCAAAATAGCGTTGTTTTGTATGATTTTTTTGTTGCCCAATGCCAACGATATATTCGTATTCCAACCCTTTCGAGGATTGAGGCGATAATCTAATTTTTCGTAGTTAAACGCCACACCGTAAAAGGTATTCGACACGTCCAAATTATCGGGCAATTGCTTTGTTTGAATGATTTGATTTTTGTTAATCGACAACAAAGAGGTTCGCTGGCTATTGAAGAAAATCTGTACGTGATTGATGCCGCCCATATTGTATTGCAAACCCACATAACTGACAATATCCCGATACAAACTATCTCGCAAATAAATCTCAAACTTGGCATCTAAGCCCAATGGCAACAAGGGCAAATATGGATATAAAAACTTGGTTTTCAGTTCCGTAGCATTATTGGGATAGCTTTTGTAAACCAGTTCCATTTCCTCACCACCGCCCAATGTATTGATTAAATTCATTTGTCCATCTCCCGTAATCGTGTATGCTTTTTCGGCGTTTGCACTGTTGTTTGGTAAGATGCCCAACAGAAAATTGAACTTGCTTGCTTTGACTTTTTTCAGGTTCATTTCCACCCAAACTTCCGACCCAATAAAAGTAACTTTAGGCGTTTTGTATTCCGTCAAAAACGGCAATTCTTTGATGCGAGTACCGATGTCTTGAATCAAAGATTCGTTGTACACATCGCCTTTTTTCAAACCAAGATAATTCCCCAAATACTTTTTGCTAATTTTCGCATCGCCAACAATCCCCAAACTATCAATCAAAAACAGTTTATTGGTTTCGATATAGAGGCTCGCCTCCACCTTTCCCCGTTCCAGTGAGATGTCCATCAAACTCACTTTGGCAAAAGGATAGCCCTTATTTTCCATATGTTTTAGCAGCGATTCTTGCACTTTTCGCAGTTGCTTAGGATTAAAAGGTTTTCCCCTAAAAATCTTCTCTCGAAACCCAATCATCGCCAACGTACCCTCATCAACATTTCCCTGTTTCAACGCCACCCACTCATATATAGGTCCAACATGCAAATGGGCATGCGTCGTATCTTTCACCTCAAATACCGAATCTATATTGGCTTCCAAATACCCTGAACCCTGTAATTCTTGAACAATTTGCGCCAAATTATCGACACTTTTATACTTTTCCAAGACCTTTTCTACTTCCTCAGACACATTTTGAGGCACATGCATCTTCAAAGTAGGTTGAATTTGCCCCAAAAGTTGAAAACCAATCAACCAAAAGAAGATGTATATGTGTTTTCTTATCAATTTCTTTTTTTTGGAGACAACGGTAAATCGCTTCGTTGTGGAGCATGCGCCCGCTATCCACTACGTTTCTATCGGGTCTAGTTTACATGGCTTGAACCATTGTTGTACTGTACAATTAGTGAAATAGAAAAAATAAGATGAACCAAATTGGCATCAGCAAAGCAAAATTTTTCGCTAATAACTACAAAACCTTCTCTTTGATAACTACACCATTTTTTGGTCAAAATTTTCAACAGCTTTTTTTAAAATTTTCAGCACAGTAGCCATTGGAGTAGACCGTTCATACTTGGCTTTAGTTTTGAAGGCAACAACAACATCAATTTCTGGATAAACTGTAATACTTTGACCATATGCACCTAATGCCGAATATACATTATTTAATCTTTTATCAGTAGTGTTTTCCCATAGCCACCACATATATCCGTAGTCAAAATCGACATCTAGTTTTCCTGATGCTTTAGTATTTGTATTAACTTCGGTAGATGTTGTTATTTGTGATGTCATTTCTCTAACCCAATTCTTTGATATGAATTGTTCATCATTCCACTTTCCATTGTTCAGCATTAATAATCCAATTCTAGCCATATCTCTTGTAGAGAACCACATATGATAGACTGGAAACTTTGAAATTGTTGAGTCCCCCCATTTTTTTTGAAGCGATTTATCCCAATCTTGCATTTTTAAAGGAATTGCAAATTGACTTTCAAGTTCATCATAGATACTTTTTCCTGTTTTTAGTTCAAAAATATGTCCTGCTAAATTAAAATCCCAATTATTATACAGCCAATATTTTCCAGGTATTTTAGAATTTCTTTCAGGTGCAAATTCTCTTGAGTCTCCTCCGTTTGAGCCGATTAAATAAACTCCTGATTTTGCAGAGATTAAATTTTTTATTGTTGTCGATTTTTCAAGAGAAGACAGTTTTGAAACATCCTCAATACCGAGTTCTTCAATTGACATATAGCAGTCCTATCTGAAAATAGAAAAAGTGTATCTCACGCAAAGGTCGCAAAGAGATTGGTTTCTGTTGAG
>ENA-ORXM01001338-ORXM01001338.1-marine-metagenome-genome-assembly--contig:-NODE-1338-length-34876-cov-4.679043_pt1 | contig 34876 bp, 18 predicted proteins | sample MGYA00237867_ERZ511480 | MGnify/ENA primary metagenome ERZ511480 (study PRJEB26309, sample SAMN06266103) | marine metagenome | isolation source: Algal blade | place: United Kingdom:Sidmouth, United... | reverse complement strand
GCTACATCATTAATCACATACTGTGCACCTGATTCCAGCTTCCACTTTTCCGAAAAGGGTCGAGTATAGTCAAGTTTAAATGTAAAAACACCTTCCCTAAAATCGGTACGGGTCTTTTGTTCGGCATCGTTATCGGTGCCACTAATCGTTGCATCAATAAAATCAGAAGACTGGTCTTTACCAAAGAAGCTTCCCAAAGAACTGAATACAAGTGCGTGATCTTCTCCTTCGAAATCACTTTTATACTGCAGCTCAAACTGAAGTTTCGGGTTCTGGGCCTCGGTTACCTCGGTACGGCGCCATTCAGAAGTAATTAGGTTCGAAGCGTCAATAGAGGAGAAATTGGTCTCAGAGGGTTGATCTTCCAATTCCATGGCAAAATTTCCCGAAAGGGTCACCACATTATTATCATTGATGTAATAATCGGTACCCAGGACAATATTATAGTAGGTCTCGTTTCTAAATTCCGTTCCGGTGGAGAGCACCGAAGTATTGTTTACCAAATCTACGTTGCGGTTGATCCGATCGCTGGGAAGTTCCCGAATACCAAAACCCAATTGACTGAACAAATTGAATTTCTCACTTCTGCGATTGAGACTCACCCCGATACTATGTGCGTCAGGCGCACCGGTATTCACTGATACCGAACCGTTCAGCCCTTTGCGCTGTTCTTTTTTAATGACGATATTTATGATTCCCGAGGTACCTTCTGCATCGTATTTGGCCGATGGATTGGTTATTACTTCTACCCTATCGATCATGTCGGCGGTTATCGTTCCTAAGGTATTGCCCTGTTCACTTGCGATAATAGACGGTTTTCCATTCACCAAAATTTGAACCCCCTGGCTGCCTCGTAGACTGATTTGCCCTTCGATATTTACGTTTACCGAAGGCACATTGTTCAATACTTGCAATGCGCTGGCACCCGTACTGCTCAAATCTTTACCCACGTTGAATACACGTTTATCCAATTTAAATTCGGTACGTGATATCTCACCCTCCACCACAACTTCCTGCAACTGTTCCGCATCTTCGGCTAAGGTTATCGTACCTAAATCAATGGTTTCGTTTTCGGCAGGTGGTCGCGCGAAAGTTTTCGTTTGAAAGCCAAGAAAGCTTACCTCGATATAGAAGTTTTTAGCATCGGTCTCCAATGTGAAGCTACCATCTTCAAGTGTTGTTGTGCCTTCAATCGGTTTTTTGGTGTCAGAATCGGCAACGAGTACCGTTGCGAATTCGATAGGTCTCTCGCTCGACTCGATTACTTTACCTGTAATTTTTGTCTTAGCGGTCTGAGCAGAAACTGCGGTAATCATCAAAAGAAAAAAACAGAATAAAACTGACTTGAAGTGTTCATTTTTCATGCACTCGTAAATTATAAAATTAATACCATAAAATTGACTTTTTTATTTGATAGCACTTTGCTAATTTCTGCGAACGACGGTCAAAGTACCCCAAACGACATCTGACCCTTGAAATGACGTTTAGCGGGCCAAAACCGTCGATAGCAGTTTTTAAATGACAAGAATTGGGTCAAAATCCTATTTTTGGAAAATGGCACCTAAACCATCCACATTCAACAGTGCTTTTAAAGAGACCGTTTTTCAGCTTTTACTCCATATTGTGCTCTTTCTATTCTTTTCGTTCGATAAGCACGAACCACAGATACACGCGTTCAAGATAGTCGCTTTTTTAAACTATGCCCTTGGTGCATTTTTGATAAACTATGTGTTGCTTCCCCAATTTTTTTATAAGAAAAAATACCTTGCTTTCTTTTTATGCGTCACCATTATCGTTGGTATCATCATACTAGTGGAAGAGCAGGTTCTCGAGAAAATATATTTTCCGGACACACGCGGAACACGATTTCCCGGAATCATATATAGCCTTTTGGATGTAATGCCAGTAATTATGATTCTGGCCGGTTTTAAATTCGCATGGGATGCCTCTAGAAAACAATTGGAAGTCGAGGAACTCCAATCCTCGGTAAAAGAGAGCGAATTACAATTCTTGAAATCACAGATCAATCCCCATTTTTTGTTCAATAACCTGAACAACCTGTACTCTTATGCCATAGCCGAGTCTTCAAAAACACCAACGATTATCTTGGAACTTTCCGCCGTACTTCGCTATATGCTTTACGATTGCAAAGAGGATTTCGTGGCTTTACCCAAGGAAATAGAACATCTTAAAAACTTTACCCAACTGAACGAATTGCAGATTGAGGAACGGGGAAAGGTTACCTTTAAAACAGAAAATATTCAATCGGGGTACCGCATTGCACCCCTAATTTTAACCGTATTTGTCGAAAATGCTTTCAAACACAGTACGGCCAGCCAATCGAAGGATATTCTTATTAAGATTTACATTCAGGTAAGCGATGATGGAAAGCTAGAATTTCGTTGTGAAAATTCATTTCAATCTTTGGGAAATACCGAAAGCCTTTCAAAAGGTATTGGTTTGCAAAATGTGAAAAAAAGGTTACAACTTTTATATCCGAATGCGCACGAGCTCCATATACAGGAGATCAACGGAATATATAGCGTAGTATTGAAAATGCAGTTAAAAACAGATCCGACATGATACGTTGCATCATCATAGAAGACCAACCTCCGGCTCAAAGGGTACTGAAAAAGTATATCGGAGATATGGAAAATATGGACCTAAAGGCCACTTTCGCGGATGCGCTTCAAGCTATGACCTTTCTTAAAACCGATCCTATCGACCTCATTTTCTTAGATATTCACCTTCCCAAAATTTCCGGTATCGATTTTTTAAAGAGCATGCACCCTGCGCCAAAAGTGATATTGACCACCGCTTTTTCGGAATATGCGCTGGAAAGCTATGAATATGATGTTATCGATTACCTCTTAAAACCGTTTTCCTTCGAGCGATTTGTACAGGCCGTTTCTAAGGTCCCAGTTTCAAAACCAACGCTGGTCAAATCTGAAAGCTCAAAATCACCTAAAATTTCCCCGGACTTTATATTTATAAAATCGGGGTACGAACATATTAAAATAGATGTAGCGGAGATTAGTTTTATACAGTCGGATTCAGACTATACCGAAATCTTTACGGCCGACAAGAAATATCTCTCACAAGAGCCTCTTCGTCATTGGGAAGATGCTCTAGACGTAAAAAAATTCGTGAGAATACATCGATCTTACATTATAAATATTTCTAATATCAAAAAAGTTATTGGAAACCAGGTACGGTTGACCAAGAAAATCGCGCTACCCATAGGTAGAGCCTACAAGGAAAGCTTTATGAAACGGATATTGAACTCTTCTTGAGTTATTCTTTTACCTCCAATTTTCACATTTTGCACCCTAACTTTGTCTTTTTTTCTCACCGTAGCTATTGCTATGCTGTTCAAAAAAGCCCTCGTTAAGGTACAAAAGCCGAAAATCTCGGTTCCAAACAACAACTCAAAACGAGTTCATTGAACTAAAATAAACTATCATGAAAAAATTGAAAAAAGAAGACATCAAGCAAGAAGTATTCGATCTCTACGACGACTATGCACACAATAGGATTCCAAGACGATTATTTTTAGATAAACTTTCTACCTACGCCGTTGGCGGCGTGACTGCAGGCTCTTTGCTCAGTTTTATTTCGCCCGATTATTTGAAGAAAATACAGATACCACAGGATGACGAACGATTGAAATCCGAATTTATCGAGTACGATTCCCCAAAAGGAGGGGGTACCATTAAAGGTTTGCTTTCACGACCTATCGATAGCGATAAAAAACTTCCCGGAATTGTTGTGGTGCATGAAAATCGGGGATTGAACCCACATATCGCGGATGTGGGCCGTCGGGCCGCCCTAGCAGGATTTATTTCTTTGGCGCCAGATGCACTTACCCCACTCGGTGGCTATCCCGGTAATGACGACGACGGTCGTGAAATGCAGAGGAAAAGAGACCGGAACGAGATGCTGCAGGATTTTATCGCAGCCTTTGAGCACTTGAAAGCACATCCCGAATGCACCGGCAAGATCGGCGTTGTCGGTTTTTGCTTTGGCGGATGGATTTCGAATATGATGGCCGTGGAAGTTGCTGATTTAGGGGCCGCAGTTCCCTTTTATGGCGGTCAACCGAAAGAGGATATCGAAAAAATTAACGCTCCCTTATTGCTTCATTTCGGGGAGTTGGACAAACGGGTAAACGAAGGTTGGCCCGCCTACGAAGCGGCTTTGAAAAAGCACGGAAAAGAGTACACCGCCTTTACATATAAAAATGCCAACCATGGGTTCCATAATGATACCACACCAAGATACGACCGTGAGGCCGCTGAATTGGCTTGGAGTCGAACTATTGATTTCTTTAGAGAAAAACTGGGGTAAGATAACCGAACTATGGTTTAGACCTGTCAGGTTTTGGAAACCTGACAGGTCTACCCTTATCGTCCTTTAACTTTAGTATTTCGAGGGCCTTTAATTCAAGAAATCAGCCGCTTCATGCTCATGAACCTCTTCTCCTTCTAAAAGTGTCAGTAATACCTGTGTCTTGTGTATTTCAGAAGGCGGTATGTCAAAGATGTTTCTGTCCAACACAATTACATCTGCCATTTTTCCAATTTCCAATGTTCCCGTTTTTTCCTCTTGGTGCATAATAAAGGCCGCATCTTTGGTATATGCGGAAAGTATCGAAGGTAAGTCGACCGATTCCGTTGGAATCCAAGATTCATCTTCGCCATCGATCAGCTGTCTGGTAACTGCCACTTGAATGGCGTGCCACGGATTTAGGGTAGAAACGGGCCAATCGCTTCCAGCAACAATCCTGCCTCCTGACCTAAGGATACTTCCCATAGGATACATTTGCTTTGACCGCTCTTCACCTACCAGTGGTATTATCGTCTGAACGTTAAGGGCATCCGCTTTGGCCCAAAAGGGTTGAAAGTTTGCGGTGACCCCTAGTGCCCCGAATCGGGGAATGTCATCGGGGTGAACAATTTGTAGGTGTGCCAGGTGATGTCGGTTTGAACGATCTAAGTTCTCCAGTGCATCCAGTGATACCCGTACCGCTTTATCTCCCAGGGCGTGGATATGAATCTGGAATCCTTCGTGGTCAAGACTATCTAAAATAGCTTTCAGTTCTTCAAGTTGAAAGTTCAGTATACCGAAATCCTCTTCGTCGTCATGAGAATGATAGGGTTCCAATAAGGCTGCCGTTTTTGCCTCGGGAACACCATCGGCATATACTTTGACGGAGTTGGTATTGACCCTTTCCCCGTCGTAGGTATTGCGCAAGGTCAATAGCTCTTTTAGCGATTTGGCCTTTTCTCTGCCCAGTCCGATAGAAGCGACCACTCTTAGGGTAAGTTCTCCCTTGTCGTCAAGTGTTTTGTAAGCCTTAAGATACGCTTCGCTCGCCGTAGCTTCTACCATTGATGTGATTCCGTAGGAATTGGCTAATTTTTGAGCTTCGCGAAGGAAATCGATTTCAGCACCTTCCGCTTTTTTTGGCATGATGGAATTCAAAAGCCTCTTGGCCGTTTCCCTCAAAGTACCACTGGGCTCTCCCGTTTTTGGGTCTCTTTCAATTCTTCCATTTTTAGGATCTGGTGTTTCTTTATCGATGTTGGCCATTTCTAAGGCTTTGCTATTGACCCAAGCGTTATGCCCGTCCCAAGAAGAAAGAATCACGGGTCGATTCGGCAAAATACTGTCTAGAAGCTCTTTTTTCGGATTCCCGTCGGGAAAGGCCGGAAGCTCCCAGCCACGACCGAGTATCACTTTGGCATCTTGATTTTCCATTGCATAATCCGCGATGGCCGCTAGTATATCTTTTATGTCGAGTAAACCGCTTAATTGGCAATAACCCGCTGCTTCTGCACCCATTATTGGGTGTGCGTGGGCATCATGCAGTCCCGGAAGTACCAATCGGCCTTCAAGCCTGACTACTTTGGTATTTTTTCCTATGTATTTCTTTCCCTCTTCGTCATCCATTCCTATATAACTGATAATACCATCTTTGATCGCCATGGTCTTCGCCCACGGGGTTTCAGTATCCATGGTGTAGATTTTGCCCGATAAGAACACCGTGTCGGCCTCTTCTTGAACACCGGATGAACATGCACCGGACAAAAGAAGCAGAAGCACTATAAATTGATAACAAAAAACATTTGTCAGCTGATTATTCTTCATATTATATTACTTTATTTTACTGTATCCTATTCTATCAAATCTTCCTTCTGAATCCAAAATGAAGTGATGCGAACAATCGTCAAATGACATGCCCGAGTATCAAGTAAATAATCGATGTAATGCCTCCGGCTATTAAAGTATAGGGCAGTTGGGTCATTACATGCGCCATGTTGTTGCAGCCCGTGGCAGATGCCGACAATACGGTTGCATCACCATAAAAGCAGGCATGCGAGCCAAAGGCACCGGCACTGATGACGGCACCAATAGACAGCCATATATCTACACCCATGCTTTGGGCCAAGGGAATTATAATCGGTAACGAAATTGCATATACGCCCCAAAACGAACCAGTCGCGAAAGTCACCAAGGCCAATGAAACAAACGCAATCAGCGGTAAAAATTCTTTATTGATAATCGGTGAAACCGATTCTATAATAAACTGTGTTAGCCCCAGCTGGTCGTTTACGTCTTTTAGCACAAAGGACATGACGACAATAGCCAATGCATAAAACATAGTCTTAAACCCGGTAAAGATACCTTGCATCGCTTGTGTAAAAGACATGACTTTTTGAAACGCAAAGAAGACGACGGTAAAGACGATAGCCGTGATTACACCTTTTAACGCATCGATATCAAAAAAAACCGTTGCCGCGATCAATACGATAATGGGAAGCACAAAGAAAGATAATTTGGGTGTTCTATCTGAAATACCCTCCGGCATTTTTAGGGTGATGGAGTCTGAATTGGGCGGAATCAAAATACCTTGTTCCGCCCTTTTTTCGGCACGCTTCATGGCACCTAATGCCGGAATCAAGTTCAAGGCAACCAAAGGCACCAAAATAGCGGCTACCCAGCCATAGGTGATATATGGAATGGCCTGAAAATAACCCGCAAGGCCTTGGCCCTTCTCCACAATTCCTTCACTTTCCAAAAGCCCGGAAATGTAAATAGCCCAGGTCGATAAAGGAATCAATACGCAAATAGGGGCTGCCGTAGAGTCTACAATATAAGCGAGCATCTCCCTGGGAACCTTAAAACGATCGGTCACTTTTTTCATTGAGGCGCCAACCGTAAGTGCATTCAGATAGTCATCTATAAAAATACTGAGCCCCAATAGCCAAGTGGCCAAAAGGGCACCCTTTCTATTCTTCACATATTTGAGCAAATAGCTTGAAAATGCAGTAGTGCCTCCCGATTGTGCCAAAAGATGAATCAATGACCCAAAAAGGCCACAAACCAATATGACCCAGCCTATGGTAGCATCTTGCATGACCTCCAACAAAGAATTGGTAAAATCGGTAAAAAAACTGGAGATGGAAATGATAAGAAATCCTACAAGGGAACCGCCGACCAAAGCCTCAAAAGTCTTCTTGGTAAAGAGGGCCAAAACGATTACCGTAAGTGTGGGCAGTAAACTGAGAAGACCGAAATGCTCCATGTTTATTCCTTGTTTAATTGACCTTTATCTTCAATTTCTTTTAGATAAGGATGAACGGCCTCAAACACATCTTCTTCTACTTGATAGAATGAGGTATGCTTTCCGTATTCAAAACTTTTTTTAGAACCGTTGGTGACGAAAACGATACCACTTTTACGATTTTTATCAAAATACATGTCGCTCAGAAGCCCATACGCAATGCCCGGATGCCCTACCATACTCCATTCCGGAAAAATAATGTCGCCTTCTTCGGTATTGGTCAGAATATGAATGCCCATGCCATATGATCGAAAGAAATTTTCCCAAGTATCACCGTTACTGCCATCAAAGAGCCATTGCGCGTTGAGCATGGTGGCAACCGTTTCTTTTTTCAAAAGTTGATTTTTATTATACTTACCTTGGTTCATCAACATCAAAGAGAATACGGCTAAATCTTCAGCTGTGCTTCTCAGACTTCCCTGTGGTCCGAAAAGCAATCCGTTTTTTCCTAGTTCGTATCCTTCATAAGCACGTGATTTCGGAACAGTACCTTTGTAATCATCTGCTTGCGGAACCCAAGCATCGTCTTCATAACGATAGAGTACCGCAAGGGAATCGACGTTGTCGATTTTGGAAGCGTTAAAGTCCGCTTTCATTCCCAACGGCCTGAAAATATGCTCACGACAATAATCATCAAATCGCTGCCCGCTTACCTTTTCCAATATCGAGACGATTATGCCCCAAGTGCAGTTGGTATATGAAAAATATTCGCCAGGCCTGTGGTCGGCAAAAAGGTCTTCGGTAAAATAAGTGCCAGCAGGTGAAAACAAGTCTTTGATATCCAACTCTTGTGCAATCATGTTTTTGGAGAACTCTCCATAGCCCGCACCATCACGAATGCCGCTCTGATGGCTTAAGAGTTGTCTTAAGGTAATGGATATATCGGGATGTTTTGGATGGGCCAGTTTCCAACCTAAATAGGTGCTAACATCAACGTCTAAATCTACTTTACCGGCCTCCCATAGCTGCAGAAGTGCCAATGCAGTGACCGATTTCGAGATGGAAGCGATCCGGTAGACCGTATTTTCGGTTACGGGAATATTTCGAGCCTCATCGGCGAGCCCATGAGAGTACTGCCACGAAATTAAACCATTGGTAATGAGAACAATGGACATTCCCATCAAATTATTTTTCACAAAAACCGAATCCAGTTTTTTCTCCAAAGCTGTAATACCAGAAACTGCACCCGATGCTGACTTTTTTTCCATTTCACCACATGCGGAAAAGAGCGACAGAAAAAATAAAAGCGGAACGAATGGTAATTTTCTCATGGCATTCCAAAAAACTTAGTTGTCTTCGTAAATCTCGGGTTCGTTCATCGTTATGCAATGTATTCCACCTCCACCAAAATTCACGGCCAGTGGATTGATCATAACTATCGAACGTTTCGGAAATAGCTGTTGTAAAATTTGCTCCGCCTCTTGATCCCTTTCTTTTACTTCCTCGTCCATTCCTTCGGAATAATATTTCTGACCTATCACCACCTCATCGGTAATCAAAAAATTAAGATAGCTTGCGGCGGCAATTACCGTAACTTCTTGCCCTTTGGGAAACACAGAACCATCTTCGTATTCCAATTCACTGATAAAATCATATACGGAATCGCCCGGCTTCATAGTACCAAGAATAAGTTTCGGTAAGGGCATACGTACAATCGTAAAAGGTTTTCCGTTTTGGTCGGTAGCCTTTTTAAGGATTTCGTAGTTCTCCTCCATCCTTTTATGGTTTTCCACAGCTATCGGGTCATCAAGATCTTCAGGTTTTACGCTCGCCAATAGTATGGTAGAATCGTTCACGAAACGAGCGTACTCATCAATATGGCCATTCGTCGTAACTGCGGTATAGGCGGGCTTTCTATTTTCAAGCGTAATAATTCCCCTAAAAGTATGATCGTCTTCCTTCAAACCCTCTTTCAACCAAATCGTTTTTTCTATGCCCAGAACACGTTCGAATTCGGTTTCCATTTCCTGTAAGGTCATTTCGGGATTTCTGCCTTTTTCTACGATTTCGGTTACCATCAGCACGCCCTTACCATTGACTTCTCTATCGCCCCCCTCGCTGATAAGGTCGGTTTGTATCAAGGGAAGCCCTCGTAATTCGGCCACGGCTTCATCAAACTTTTCCATTCGAATGGTATAATCGTCCATCGCATTGCTATCGGTATAACCCCAAGCATTGAAGCCGAAGTCGACAATGGCTTTTTTACCGTTGGTGAGCTCTACGAAATTAGGCCCCATATCCCTGACCCAAAGTTCTTCCGAAGGAATCTGAAGTAATTCGACCTTGCCATCATCCATATATTCACTCGGGATATTTGCCTTTGCCCGCTTATAAAGACTGTCATTGGCCGTGGCAACGAATACTTTTTCCTTGTTTACCAACGCATCAATAAGCTCTAGCGTAACTTTTTCGTTCGAATAAGATCTAAGATGATCCACTGGCGGCCAGATCAACCATACCGCTATTTGTTCGTCATATTCGGCCGGTTGACGAAGAACTTCGACAATCTCCTCTTTTTCAGGAGCTATATTTTCGGTTTTTTCTTTGCAATCCGAAAAGACAATCAACACGAAGAGGCAACCGATGAGCGCATAACTTTTGCTTTGAACCAAAAGGGATATCCGGTAGCTACACAAGAAATAGATAGTCCTTTTTCTCATAACCGGCCTTCTTTGCTCAGTTCATTTATGGTTTCTAAAATACTTTCCTTTAAGATGCTTACCGTTTCATCAATAGCATCTTTATCATAAGTAAGTGGAGGTGATAGTACGTTCAACGGGCCAATCGGTCTTATGATAAGACCTCTTTTTTTAGCACTGTGATAGACTTTTTTTCCAATGTTGACTTCATCTGGGAAGGATTCTTTCGTTTTTTTATCCTTCACGTATTCCAAGGCCAACATATAATGACTACCACGAACCTCACCTACAATTGGAAGGCCTTCCAAGGTTTTTAATTGCTTCTCGAAGTAGGGGCCAAAAGTTTGAACATGGCCGCAGAAGTTTTCCCTTTCCAATATCTCGATATTCTTTAATCCGGTGGCGCAAGCAAGTGCATGTCCCGAATAGGTGAAACCGTGAGAAAAATAGGGGTTTTCCGGTTTTGGCCTGCTGATGACCTCATGAATTGCCTCTGAGATCACGGTGGCGCCCAAGGGCACGTAACCGGACGAAAGTCCTTTCGCCAAAACGATAATATCAGGTTGCACATTGAATTTTTCCTTCGAGGATATCATATGGCCCAGCCGACCGAAAGCCGTAACGACCTCATCGGCAATGACCAATATATCGTACTTTTTACAAAGGGCGTAGGCCTTCTCGAGATATCCATCGGGTGGCACAATTACACCTCCTGCCCCCATAATCGGCTCGGCGATAAAGCATGCGATGTTCTCGGGACCTAGTTCTAGTATTTTTTCCTCCATCTCAGCAATGAGGGTATCACAAAATTCTTCATGATTCGTACCTTCTGGCCTACGATAAGGATACGGTGTCGATAGATAGGTAATTAGGTCGGTAGGCAAATCAAAACCGAGATGTGTCGATGATATTCCGGTTAGCGCATGGGCCAAATAGGTACTACCATGATACCCTAAATTTCGCGAAAGAATCTTTTTCTTTTTCGGCATGCCCAACATATTGAAATAGTAGTGGACAATTTTTATCGCGGAATCGTTGGCCATAGACCCTCCGGTGCCAAAAAAAACATGATTGAGGTTTCCCGGACATAAAGAGGCCAATTTTGCTGCTAAATTTGCCGCCGCCGGGGAGGTTGCATCCTCAAAGGTGTTAAAGTAGGCCATCTCTTTAGCCTGCTCTCCGATATGTGCTGCAATTTCTGTATTTCCATGACCAATATTGACACACCATAAACCGGCAATACCATCCAAATATTTTCTGGCTTCACTATCATAGATAAAGTGTCTATACCCCTTGGTGTATACAACTGAACCCTCTTTCTTAAACCGTTCGTAATTCGCATAAGGGTGAATGACGTGTGCCCTATCATTTTGCCAAGTTTGGTCAATATCAGAAAGCGTTTTGTTGCCTGTACTCGAAATCATTTTTATCGCCAGTTATTAATTTGTCATTATTGACATAAACATAATGCAATAAAAGAAATAAAATGAAATAATTACAGATATATATGCAAAAAATGACGATTTAAGATGTTTGTTTGCAAATTTTGCATATTATTGAATTTTAAATATGATTTTTTGCATTTATTCATTTCTAGAGAATGAACGACAACATTTTCCAGCTTGATGCATTCGACCAAAGTTTGGTCCAGCTCTTGAAAAAAGACGGTAGAATGTCTTTCACTGACATCGCCTCATTACTTGATGTGTCGGTTTCAACGGTAAGAAATCGTTACAATAAGTTGGTCGATGAAGGTATGTTACACATTCTTGGGTGGGTAGATCCAACTAAAACAGGCTTTAACTCTTACAATAGGGTCACTATTGAAGTAAGTCCGTCAAGTATGATCGTTTCGGTTGCACAAGAGCTGATGAAGATTAAGGAGGTTTCTTTTCTTGCGTTGACCTCTGGCCCTTCAGATATAGAGATCAATCTGATCTGTAGGGATAACCGTCATCTACTTGAAATAATGCAAACCAAGATATTCAACATTGAAGGAGTTCAAAATACCGATTCGACAATTTATTACAATGTATATAAATGGGCAGAGCACAATTTGGAAATACCCATTGAAAACACCCAAGTAAAAGAGGTTATGGACTAAAAGAATACTATGCTTACGGTTAACGGTGACAGGTTATGGAGAAAGATGATGGAGATGTCCAAAATAGGCCGTACTCCAAATGGTGGAGTGTGTCGTGTCGCCCTAACCGATAAAGACAAATTAGGAAGGGATTTATTCGTAAAATGGGCAAGAGAAGCCCGTTGTAATGTCGAAATAGATAAAATGGGAACAATCTATGCCCGGCGTTCCGGATCTAATACCGGTAAATCGCCCGTAATGGTTGGAAGCCATCTCGATTCCCAACCAACTGGCGGAAAATTCGATGGTGTTCTAGGTGTTCTTGCCGGATTAGAGCTAATTGAAACACTCAACGATAATGAAATTACGACTGAGGCACCAATAGAAATTGTCTCTTGGACGAATGAGGAAGGTGCCCGATTTTCCCCTGCCATGATTGCCTCCGGAGTTTTTTCAGGCGATTTTACATTAGATTATGCCTATTCCAGAAAAGATAAGGCAGGTAGAACCTTAGGAGAAGAATTAGAACGCATCGGCTACAAAGGAATGCTTGAAGTGGGCAATAGACCCTACACGGCCACATTTGAACTTCACATTGAACAAGGACCAATTTTAGAGGCCGAAAACAAATCGGTCGGTATCGTGACCGGGGTACAGGGTATTCGTTGGTACGACCTACTGCTCAAAGGCAAAGAGACCCATGCGGGCCCTTCCCCTATGCAGTATAGAAAAGACCCTGTCAAAGTCTTATCCGATTTGCTCCCAAAAATTTATAAACTTGCCGATACATATGGGCCAGATGCCAAGGTAACCATTGGTTATGTTGACGCGGTTCCCGGCGTGCGCAATACAGTACCGGGCTCCTTGACCGTCGCGATAGATTTACGCCATCCTGATGATGCTTCTCTTTCCATGATGCACAAAAATCTTGAAGACGTCATAAGAAAAATTGACGGGAAAACCGGAGTCGCTTCGACCCTGAACGAAATATGGTATTCCCCACCAGTAAATTTCTCCCAAAAATGTATAGCGTCTACAAAAAATGCAGCAGAAAAGTTAGAAATACCAGCTATGGAAATAGTAAGTGGTGCAGGCCACGATGCCGTTTATGTATCAAAAGTCGCTCCTACAGGTATGATTTTCATACCCTGTAAAGACGGCCTTAGCCATAACGAACTGGAAAGTGCAAAAAAAGAGGATATTATCAATGGCACCAACGTTTTATTGCATGCAGTTTTACAGATGGCGAACAGCGGGGTTTTAAAGAAACAGGATATTTTCAAAAGGGCAGAATGAAGCAGACAGTAGCACATAGCGCCATGACCGAAAGGACTACAATATTTTTGACCGGCCCACAAAAAATGTTGGTCGATAACGAGTGGATAGAAAGTACTTTCGGAGAAACTTTTACGACCGTCAATCCCGCAAACGGAAACCTATTGGCAAAAGTTCCATTAGCCGACGAACGCGATGTGAACCATGCCGTTACTGTCGCACGAAAAGCGTTTAATACGGTTTGGAAAGAGGGTATTCGCCCTGCTGAACGCGCAGACTTGCTTTGGAAACTAGCGACCCTTTTGGAAAGGGACCTGCAGACCTTGATGGAACTGGAAACATTGGACAATGGCAAACCCTTGGACAAGGCCAAATACGATGTTTTAGGGGCCATCGCCCATTTGAAGTACTATGCTGGCTGGGCGACGAAAATAGAAGGGACCACGATACCAACGGACCAGAATAAGTTGGTCTACACGAAAAAAGAACCGCTAGGGGTTGTAGGCCTAATCGTTCCTTGGAATTTTCCGTTGATGATAGCCATGTGGAAGCTCGCTCCCGCATTGGCATGTGGTAACTGTTGTATCCTAAAACCTGCAGAGCAGACGCCTCTTACGGCACTATATCTGGGCAAGTTAATTGTAGAGGCCGGATTTCCGGCAGGAGTGGTCAATATTCTTACTGGCCCAGGTTTACCTACCGGGCAGGCCATCTCTCAGCATAAGGATATCGATAAAATAAGTTTCACGGGATCCACTGCGGTCGGTAAAAAAATAATGAAAACCGCCGCCAAAAGCAACCTGAAAAAGGTAAGTCTTGAACTTGGCGGTAAATCACCCAATGTGATTTTCGAAGATGCCGACTTAGAGACACTTTTTAAATCCCTGCCCTGGAGCAGCTTTTACAATACGGGGCAAGAATGCACTTTAGGTTCTAGAATCTACGTGCAAGAATCCATTTTTGAAAAATCAGTGGAATTCTTGAAAGAAAAAGCGGTCAATATGACGATTGGCAACGGTTTGGAAAACCCTGATCTGGGCCCTATGGTTAGCATAGAGCAATTGAATAGGGTATTGGATTACATCGCAATCGGTAAAAACGAAGGAGTCGAGCTAGTCTGTGGAGGAAATCGCCTTGATGGGAAACTTACCGAAGGATATTTTTTAGCGCCTACCATTTTTTCTACTCAAAACGAAGATGTAACGATTTTAAAGGAAGAAATTTTCGGTCCCGTTGTGGTGGTCTCAAAATTCAAGGATTTTGACGAGGTCATCAAAAAAGCCAATAATACCGACTATGGACTGGCCGCAGCGGTATGGACCAAAGATCTTTCAAAGGCACATCGTTTTGCGAACGCGGTCGATGCGGGCACAGTCTGGATCAATGGATATGACCTTTTTGATGCCGCGGTACCTTTTGGAGGCTTTAAGCAGAGCGGAAACGGAAAGGAAATGGGTAAAAGTGCTATCGACCTTTATACCAAAGAAAAAGCTGTATGGACCGTATTGTAGATGAAAACAAATAGAACAAATTCGGACAAAGAAATGAACGCTGCTATGCTTTCAACTGAATTGCTGTCTCCAGTTTGGACACACCTCTCGACCTTTCAGGCAACTCGGGGAGAGGGTATCTATTTGTACGATTCAGAAGATAATAGATGTATCGATTTTACGTCGGGCATAGGTGTGGTCAACACCGGCCATTGTCATCCCAACGTTGTGAAGGCCATTCAAGAACAATCCCAAAAACTACTATTTGGCCAAATGAACTGTGTAATTCCCCAGGCTACCGTCCATTTGGCAGAAAAACTGAATGAAATAACCCCGAGGCACATCGACCGCTTCTTTTTTTCCAATAGCGGGGCCGAAGCTACGGAAAGTGCCATAAAATTGGCCAAGGCGGCCACGGGAAGAAGCAACGTAATCGTATTCCAAGGAAGTTTTCATGGAAGAACCCATTTAACAATGGCAATGACCACTTCTAAAACGGCTTATCGCTATAAATACCAACCCCTACCGGCGGGGATTTTCGTAGCTCCGTTTCCCTATACCTATTACTACGGTTGGGATGAGGATACAACTGTTGATTTCTGTATAAAACAACTTGATTTGCTCCTGCAAGGCCAAACCGCTCCCGATGAGACCGCTGCTATCATTATAGAACCCGTTTTGGGCGAGGGAGGTTATGTGCCTGCACCTCCAAGCTTTCTTCATCACCTTAGAAAAATTTGTGATGCCCACGGAATACTCTTGATCATTGATGAAGTGCAAAGCGGTTTTGGTCGTACGGGGCGATTTTTCTGCTTTGAACACGCCGAAGTACAACCTGATATTATCGTAATGGCTAAAGGCCTCGGGAGCGGTCTGCCGATTTCGGCTATCGCTTCAACGAAAGAACTAATGGCAAAATGGCCCTCTGGCACCCATGGCGGCACCTATGGAGGAGGTAGTGCGATTACGGCAGCGGCGGCCCTAGCCACAATTAAAACTATAGAAAACGACGAATTATTAGAAAATACGGTACTACGCGGCAGAGACTTAAGGGCAGGACTGGAAAAACTTCAGAAACGATTTGTCCGTATAGGGGATATCCGGGGATTGGGCCTCATGTTGGCCGTTGAATTTAGAACGCCTGATGGAAAGCCTGACGCTGAAGCCTGCTCGGAAATTTTAAAGCACTGTGTTCATAACGGACTGCTTTTGCTAAGCTGTGGCAGTTACAAAAATGTGATTCGATTGATTCCACCTTTGGTCGTTACCAAAAAGCAAATTGCAGAAGCTTTGCAAATCTTTGAAAATGCTTTAGAGGAAATATTCCCAGAGCAAATGGAGTATTCATTATAAATAAATTTAAAATAGCATGATACGGATTACTAAAATTAAAATTAACTAACAACTCGAATGATTATGAAAAGAAAACTATTCACATTTACAATGTTCTTTTTTATCACGGCGCTATTCGTGATGACTTACGGGCAAGAAATTTCTGGTACCGTTACCGATCAAAACAGTTTACCGCTGCCAGGCGTAAACGTTTTGATAAAAGGAACCACAACAGGTACGCAGACCGATTTTGATGGAAAGTACACTATCGGTGCAGATGATTCAGATGTACTTGTATTTTCCTATTTGGGGCAAAAAACGCAAGAAATAACGGTAGGGTCGAAAACCGTCGTTGACGTGCAGATGGAGGAAGATGCCTCTCAACTGGAAGAAGTGGTCGTTGTAGGTTACGGTACTCAAAAGAAAAGCGATTTAACAGGCTCTATTGGAAGTGTCAGCGGTGACGACATTGCCCGTTTACCTGTGGCCAGCGTCGACAACGCGCTTCAAGGGCGAGCGGCCGGTGCCTTTGTCAGCTCGCCTTCAGGTACTCCGGGTGCAGGTATCTCCATTCAGATACGTGGTAATACTTCCTTATCGGCGAGCAGCGAACCCTTGTACGTAATCGATGGTATTCCCATGATTTCCGAAGATCTATCGGATCTGTTCTCGGGAGGTCAGCGAACAAATTCTATGGCCGATATCAACCCTACCGATATCGCATCCATAGAAATTTTAAAGGATGCCTCCGCCACTGCTATTTATGGATCAAGGGGAGCCAATGGCGTAGTCTTGATTACTACAAAAAGAGGTAAATCAGGTGAGCCCCGGGTAGAGTTCAATTCATATTATGGTTTTCAAAATGTTACCAATAAGATTGACATGATGAGTTCACAAGAGTTTTTGGAACTTATGGATGATGCGGCCTTTCAAGATAACAGGGACCTGGGTACAGACTATCCCGACAACTATGTCTCAGACACCTGGGGGGTTGACCCCAGTGATCCCAATCTACAGAATACGAGGTGGTATGACGAAATTTTCAGAACAGCTGCCATACAAAGTCATGATGTGTCAGTTTCAGGAGGTAACGATCGAACGCAATTTTATACTTCCTTGGCATACTTCAATCAAGAAGGTACGCAGGTCGGAACAGGGTTCGAGCGTATCAGTGGTAGGATAAATGTCGATACCAAGGTAAAAGATTGGTTGAAAATAGGATCGAACATTGCGGTTACCCGAACGATTCAAGACCGTACTATAAACGACAACTCGCTGTACGGTGTAGTTATCAACACAATTGCCGGCGACCCGTTGATGCCTGTGCGTGAAGAAGACGGCACCTACGCCAATCCGTTTTCGTATTTTGGTTGGTGGATGCTGGATAATCCGCTATTGATTGCCAATGAATACAGTAGGTTTACGAGAACCACAAGAGGCTTGGGGTCTGTTTTTGCCGAGGTGGATATTGCTAAAGGATTAAAGTTTCGAAGTTCAACTTCCATAGATTATACGATGTTGACCGATGAATCGTTCACTCCAACTATTTCTCAAGAGTCGCGAGACCAAGACGCCAATGGCCTAGGTCGTTATGCGAGCACCGAAGATTTCACGTGGATCACCGAGAATTACTTTACGTTCACACCCGAACTCGGCGACAACAATTCATTAAGCGCCGTTCTGGGAGCCTCATACCAAGCCTCCGGAAGAGATATCACAAGAATCGATGCGCAAGGCTTTCCAAGCGATCAATTCACCAAATTGGCTACGGCGGCCCAAGTTACCGATGCCTTTACCGAAGGTACTGATTGGGGCATATCATCTTACTATTTCAGGGCCAATTACGGATACAAAAACAAATATTTGTTGACTTTGACCGGAAGGGCGGATGGATCCTCCAGGTTTGGCGAGGATAAACGTTTCGGTTTCTTTCCCTCGGGTTCTGTTGCATGGCGCGTGAGCCAAGAAAACTTTTTAAAGGATTCGCAGACCATCTCCGACCTAAAATTGAGAGCCAGTTACGGCATCACGGGCAATCAGGATGGAATCGATAATTTTGCCTCAAGGGGTTTATTGGGTATTGATGATTATAGACTACGGGCAACCCTTATCCCCGAACAGTTAAGCAATCAAGACTTGGGCTGGGAAAGCACTTCGCAATTGAATTTAGGGCTAGATTTGGGCCTGTTCAATAATCGCTTATCATTGACGGCCGATTATTTTATAAAAAACACCGACGACCTTCTTTTAGATAGAGTCATTCCCGGCATTTCAGGCTTTGACGAGGTAACGGATAACATTGGAGAGGTTGAGAACAAAGGTTTCGAATTATCTATTAATGGAGTTATTCTAACCGGAGCGGTGGACTGGACATCTTCGTTCAATATATCCTTTATTCGAAACGAAGTCAAGAGACTTGCCGTCGACCGAGATATTGTGGGCGACGCCCATATTTTGGAGTCCGGCAACCCCATAGGAACTTTCTTTTTAATCGACCAAGACGGCGTAGACCCGCAAACGGGAAATATATTATGGGACGACTTCAACGGCGACGGAATTATCAATGCCGATGACCGTCAAATCGTAGGCAATGTACAACCCGATTTTTTTGGAGGATGGAACAACTCTTTTAGTTACAAAGGCTTTGACCTAAGTTTCTTGTTCCAATTCATTATCGGAAACGAAATATTCAATAACAGCCGTGCCATTTATGAAAACTTGGGCTGGAGCAGAATAGGAACTGGTTTTCCTCTGCCGGATGGCAATAATTACACCGGTGCAAGAAACCGATGGCGAGAACCTGGTGATATTACCGACATCCCTAGGGCCTCTCTAGAAAATGGCAATTGGCAACAATACTCGACCCGATGGTTGGAAGATGGGTCGTTTGTCAGATTGAAAAATTTGAATATAGGCTATAATCTGCCCGACGAAATAATTTCTAAATTGGGACTACAGAAGTTTCGCATATTTCTTCAAGGACAGAACTTACTGACCTTTACCGATTACACGGGTCTTGATCCAGAGGTGAGCCAAAATGCACGGAATCCTGAACTTGCCGGTGCAGACTTTGGTACTTTACCGCAATCTAGATCGATAAGCTTAGGTTTTAATATTGGACTTTAATTTAAACAACATGAAAAAAGAAGTTTTATTATTTATAGTTTTTTTAGTGATGGTTTCATGTGACATATTGGAGCCCGAACCCCAACAACAACTTAGCTCCGAAGGAGCATTAGTTGACGCAGCATCGGTAGAAGGTGTTATTTTAGGAGCGTATTCCTTGATGCAGGACCCCGAATATTATGGTGCGGAATATATCTTGAATTTTGACTTGATTGCAGATAATGCCGTGATGGAAGGGTTTTTTGACTCACAGCTGGAATTTGATAACCAAGCAGTGCCCATTACCAATTTATGGATTGGAGAAGTATGGCCCGATATCTATATCATCATCAACACCGCAAATTTGATTATTACAACGGCACCGGAAATAGATGACCCTAATTTAGATATTGACGCCGTACTTTCTGAAGCCTACGCCATTCGTGGACTAGCTTATTTTGATCTTTTGCGCGTATTTGGTGAGCATTACGACACTTCTTCTGAATTTGGGCTGCCATTGTTATTGGAACCCATACCAAATAATGATTTCAATGAAATTCCAGATTTAGGTCGTAGTTCGGTCGCCGAAACATACGGTCAAATCTTAAGCGATCTTGACAATGCCATTTCCATTGGTGCAGGTGGTACCGATTCGGGGCGTATGAACTATTATGCCGCCCTCAGTTTACGGGCACGAGTCAAGTTATATCAAGGTGACTATGCCGGTGCTTTTGCCGATGCCAACGAGGTTATTACAGAAGGGCCTTACAGTTTAGAAGCGAACGTTCTAGATGTATACACTACCACAGACGCTTCATCTGAATCGATTTTTGAAGTCGAATTTAACAGTCAAGATGAGAGTGATCTTTTTACCTTCACCTTGTTCAGAAACGAGTATAATGTAGATTTAGATTTATTGGAAAGTTTCGAAGAGGGCGATTTAAGAGCTAATCTATTTGTCTCAAATAGTGCAGGTACGATTAATGAAAGTAACAAATACCCTGATCCCGTAAATTCGAATAATGCCAAAGTTTTTCGGCTACCGGAGCTCTATTTCATTCGTTCAGAAGCGGCTGTAATGCGTGACAACGACCCAAACGTGGGTACGGGCGACTTAAACGTAGTACGAACCAGAGCCGGATTGCCCGATCTAGGTACATTCGCAAGCATGGATGAGTACATTGAAGCGTTACAATATGAAAGACGTGCAGAACTGAATTTTGAAGGCCATCGGTTCTTTGACCTGGTACGATTAGGTCAAGCACAAGAAGTGCTCGGCATTGAAAGTTTTAGAAGAGTGCTTCCCATTCCAAGGGATGAACTTCAAGTATCCGATAATTTGGTTCAGAATCCAGGATATGGTAGCGAGTAGCAACACGAACCTGAAAATTAGTATGGTTAAAAAAGTTTATTGATACCTATTTGAGTTGGTTTGTTTCAAATCAGGGTGCCGAACTAGGGCGCCCTGATTTTTTTATACCAAGCGTATACATTGCGAATATGCCAAACTTGGCTAGAAAAAGAAATGAGTTCGTGTCGCCATTAAAAATCTTATGACTTTTCCGACATAAGAGACTAAAAAAGATTTTGTGATGGATAGTATAAGGTAGTCGACACTTCTTAAATCTAAGTGAAAAACATTTTATACATTTAACTAAAAAAGTGACTTGGTATTGTTGTTGATCTTTAGAATAGTATTCGGTTTGCTAAAAGAAAAAAGTACGTTTGTTTTTGGTATTCCAGTCATAAAATCAGTTTGCATTAGCACGCTTCTATTGTCAGCCGCATGTACTGATATTTCTAAAAAAAAACCTCTCTTTGAAAGATTGGCTGCGCAACGAACAGGAATAAATTTTAAAAACGAAATCATTGAAGATGATACCTACAACTTTCTGAATTTCAGTAATATTTATACAGGTTCAGGGGTTGGCATCGGTGACTTTAATAAGGACGGTTTAGCAGATATTTTTTTTGGCGGATGCATGGAAAGCAGTCGCCTCTACTTGAATCAAGGCGATTTCAAGTTCAAGGAGGCCACTAAGGAGGCCGGTTTGGTTACGAACCGATGGGTAACAGGCGTAACCGTGGTAGATATCAATTCCGACGGATGGCAAGACCTTTATTTAAGCGTTTCAGGAATTGGACCACCTGAAAAACTTCAAAATGTTTTGTTCATCAATAATGGTCTTCGAGACGAAAATTCGCAAATTTCCTTCACAGAAAGTGCAGCGCTTTATGGGGTAGCCGATACATCGCCCAGTACGCACGCCAATTTTTTCGATTATGATAAAGACGGCGATCTTGACCTTTTCGTTATTGAGAATCCCCCAGAATATGAGTTGGAAAAAGTGAATGAAATTCATCCAAAAAAAGTGAAGGGCGAGGCCATCAGTACCGATAAACTTTACCGCAACAATACAGTCGAAAACAACATTGAACGAAAAGAAGATCAATTAGGTTCGGAAAAAACGCGAGCGTTACCTTTATTTACGAATGTTTCAAATGAAGCGGGTATTTTAATCGAGGGCTACAGTCTAAGTCTCAATATCAGCGATCTTAACAATGATAATTGGCCCGATGTTTATATCACCAATGACTTTTTAAGTAACGATATCGCTTATATCAACAATCAAGACGGAACTTTCACCAATCGTGCGGCAGAGCTATTCAAGCATACAAGTTACGCCAGTATGGGGATAGATGTGGCCGATATCAATAACGACGGTTTACCTGAAGTTTATGTTTTGGATATGCTGCCCGAGGAAAACTACCGTCGGAAAATGATCGGTACTTCAGGTAACTACGACCGTTTTCAGCGTACTATCGATAGAGGATATGAACCTTCATATACTCGCAATACGTTACAATTGAATAATGGCGACGGCACTTTTAGTGAGGTAGGTCAACAGTTCGACGTTCACAAAACAGGGTGGAGCTGGAGTGCGCTCTTGGCCGATTATGACAATGATGGCTTTCGCGATTTATATATAACCAATGGCTTTAAAAGAGACCTAGGGAATCTGGATTACATAAACTACGGCAATTGGAATCCTTTCGGTACAACTGAGTCCAAACGGGAAAGGAGGTTAGCTTTGATTCATGAACAACCTGAGGCTTCCCTTTTAAACTATGTCTACCAGAACCAAAAAGGGGAGGGTTTTGAAAAAAAGTCAAAAGAATGGGGTATTGATGAACGCTCGGTTTCCAGTGGGGCGGCATTTGCGGATTTTGATTTGGATGGCGATCTGGATCTCGTTGTCAATAATATAGGTCAAGAAGCTTTTGTTTATGAGAACAAGGCCAATGAGCTTTCCGAAAACCGTTACCTAAAGCTAAAATTGGAAGGAAATCCATATAATAGTCAGGCTTTGGGGGCAAAGATTTGGTTGTATTATGGAAAGGAAATGCAATTTGCGGAACATACGACCTACCGTGGATATCAGTCCAGTGTCGACCCCATATTACATTTTGGTTTGGGGGATATAACGTATTTAGATAGTTTAAAAGTAGTTTTTCCAGATGGGAAGGCCACGGTTCGGAAAAACATTAAAACCGACACCTTATTACTGATAAAAAACAGTTCGGCAAAAATGGGGGTTGCATCCTCAAAGGAAGAAAAAGAATGCGCTCTTTTCGAAATCGCAGCACCCCAGAACCAAATAAAGTATTTACATCAAGAGGATAAACAAGTTGATTTTAAAGGGCAGTCCCTGTTACCGCACCAACATTCGCAGTTGGGGCCCGCAATGGCAAGGGGAGACATTAACGGTGATGGCTACGAGGATATTTTTATGGGCGGTGCGGCCGGTAAATCCGCAGTTTTATTTGTTCAAAAACCTGATGGATCTTTCATTCAAAGGGAGTGGCCTTTGGACGACGCTTACGAAGATACCAACGCCTTGTTTTTTGACTCGGATGCTGATGGTGACTTAGACCTTTACGTTTGTTCCGGTGGTGTCGTTCAATACGGGAAACCTACAATATATCAAGATAGGCTTTACCAAAATGATGGTTCAGGAAATTTTGTACGTAACAAGAAAGCACTTCCTGAAATGTATACCAGTACCAAAGCGATAGCGGCGGCCGATTATGATCAAGATGGAGATGAGGATTTATTTATCGGTGGTCGGGTAAGCCCGGGAAAATATCCCAGTGCGCCCCAAAGCTACTTGTTGGAAAATCAAAAAGGCAGCTTTAGAAGATCAATTCAGGAAAATGCTTCAAAATTAAATCAAATCGGAATGGTTACCGATGCCCTTTGGGCAGATTTCGACAATGACCAAGACAAGGATTTGATTCTTTTGGGTGAATGGATGCCTATTACCATTTTCGAGAACCAAGAAGGCAAGCTAGATACCGAGCCAATCATTATTAAAGACACAAACGGCTGGTGGAATACCATAGCGGAGGGTGATTTCGATAACGATGGTGACATCGATTTTTTAGCAGGTAATCTAGGGTTGAACACCGATTATAGGGCCAGTTTGGAAGAACCTTTTCGTTTATACGCTGAAGATTTTGACAAAAACGGTAGCATCGACCCTATTTTAACACAATATATCGATGGGGTCGAGCAGGCGGTAGCCTATCGCGATAATTTAATAGCACAGATTCCTTCACTTAAGCGCCGTTTTACAAATTATAAACAATATGCCGAAGCACCTTTTAAGGATATATTCAAGGTTGCCGAAATGAAAAATGCAGAGGTACTGGAAAGCTATCTTTTTTCTAGTTGTTATGTTGAAAATTTAGGGCAGGGACAATTCAAGATACGACCCTTGCCGATGGAATTGCAAATGGCGCCGTTAAAAAAATTCCTTATTGATGATTTTGATGGAGACGTTAATTTAGATGCGCTGGTCATCGGTAACGACTATAGCACCGATGTTACCATAGGCCGCTACGATGCCTTTACCGGAGCCGTTCTATTGGGCGATGGAACAGGAAGTTTTAAAGTTGAAAGAGGTGCGACCTCGGGTTTTTTAGCAAACAAGAATGCACAAAATATGATTAAGGTTCTACTAGGAACAGATACTGAAAGAGGCGAGTTCATATGGGTAGGCAATAATTCCGATAGTTTACAAGTATTCAAAAAAGTGAGTCGTAATTAGGTTTGTATTTAAGAAGTCATTTAATAGTGACCCAAAAATCTATACTATATTGAAAAAAATTATGTGTTGTTTTTCTAAATGTAGATGAACTAAAGGAACTGCCTAAGCCAATCAGTTCAAAAGTAAGATTAGCGAAAACCATATAAAATCTACTTAAACAATAGGCGACAAATAGTCAACATTTCCATGTTGAAATTTTCTAACAGCATTACAACCCCATTACGAATAATACCATATACCTCGAAATACTTAACTAGGCAATATAGTATGCAGGAATTGAGCAGTATTATGAAGTAGTTAAAACCTAAAATAGAAAATAACTTTTTAGTCCGTAATTATTCCTGAACGAACAAGTTAAAGTTAACCAGCTTCGCCATATGAAAATGGGTGCCTTGTTCCAGATAACCATTCAGATTCATATATTATAAATATCGTTTTTCCGACAATTTCCATGAAAACTCTCACACCAACCACAAAATTTATGGTTTCGATAACATTTTGCGCATAAAATTAGATTATAGACGTTTTGTATTTCAACATATATTTTGAAAATTAATTAAATATCTTTTTCCTTGAGCTCATTAAGTAGGCAATTTAACGTTTTAATCTGTTTTTTTTTCTGTCTTATTTGCTCTTTCCTAGCAGAAGCTCAAATTAATCCTTGTGACCCAATAGCTTCTGGTAATGTAGATACAGATGGTGATGGAATCTCTGACATTTGTGATGATGACGACGATAATGATGGAATACTTGATATAAACGAAGGATTTGTAGCTCCTACTGAATTAATCAGCAACGGTGATTTTTCAAATGGACTAACCGATTGGACGGTAAACAATCCCACGGGAGGTTCAGCACCAATAGTAGGGGCTTCAGATGCAGTCGAATTCGGTTACCAAACAACTGGTGTGACTACATCGGTGTCCTTAGATCTTAACGATTTAGCAAATGACCCTGGCGTTAGTACTCAAAATGGTAGCATAGGAACTGGGACATCAGGAGGTCCAGCCCAATTTCACTTTAATGGTACCGGCGATATGTATGTAGCTATCAACCCTGATGCTGGGGGCACTGATGTAGGTAGCTTTGATACCATAGATATTTCTTGGGGAACAGACTGGGGTCTGGAGGCACATGTATTTAGTTTTGGAGACATTAGTACACTAACACCAGGTAATTTTGATACCGGTGCAAGCACTGGTCTTGTCATTGGGTATGATAATGTTACTAACGACAATCTTATTATATGGAATGGTGTGGAACTTTTTAGACAACGCTACTATACGGTTCCGCTAAGTCCTACAGGTATGAATTTATCAGTTAGTACTGCTGGTGTTGTAACCTTTAGAGCAGGGGGTCGTACTCCTATAATGACCTTTCAAATACCTGGTACAGAATGGCAGGATACGAATAATTCCTCTTGGCAGTTCATCGCCTCACAAACATCTGTTTCGATTTCAAATAATAATGATAGAATATACAACATAGAATTCAATGGCAATGCAACTGAAGTTTTTGATAACATTGGAGATTCTATCGAACAGAGTTTTATGGCTTCGACCAGCGATACTGCCACAGTTTCCTATGAAATCTCGACCGAGGGAACAGGAAATGCAAGTTTCACGGTGTTAACGGAAGTTTTAGATGATATTGGAGCTGTGATTGCGACTAATAATCAAGTTGTAAGTTCAGGTACGAACACGGTTAATTTCAATTTTACTCCATCGACCGGTAATACCAGTATTCGGGTTTCACTATTATCGGCCTCCGGTGACCTAGCCACTAAACAGCTTCTAGTCGATAATATTTCAATAACACAAGGGGCGGCAATTGATACAGACAATGATGGTATATTTGATCATTTAGATTTAGACTCCGACGGCGACGGCTGTTTTGATACCGTTGAAGCTGGTCATACGGATGATGACGATAACGGTCAATTGGGCAGCTCTCCTTTATCTGTTGATGCGATCGGTCTCGTTACAGGCCAAGGTGGGTACACGGGCACAACTATAAATGTTACTGTAACTAGTAGTCCAGTGACCATTGACATCCAGCCTGCGTTTGAAGCTGCCGGCATTGGTGGTAATGCCACTTTTACAACAAGTGCATCAGGTGGGGCAATATTGAGTTATCAATGGCAAGAAAGTTCGGATAGTGGTACCACATGGAATGATATTACCAACGGAGGCATCTATTCCGGGGCAACTACAACAAGTTTGACCTTGACTGGAGTAACCAATGCGGAACATGAAAACTATTACAGGGCTATCATTACTTCTTCAGACAATGCATGTGAAATTACCACTAGTGGCGCAGCAAGTCTTTTTGTTTTATCCAATATATCTGTAAGTGACGCTTCTGTAACCGAAGGTGGTGACCTTGTATTCACCATAACACTGTCTCGTGCTCTAATATCTGATTATGAAGACCTTGTAATTTCATATACCAATATATCTACCTCGAATGATGACTATGATCGAAGTTTAACAGTAATTACGATACCAGCCAACACAACTTCAATGACATTCAACGTTCCAACAAATGACGACAACTTTTTGGAAGCAACGGAAACTTTTGAGTTAGAATTGGGTTTTGATGGCTTTCCCTTAAATTATGCTGATATAAGTGATGTAATTGGAATCGGTACGATTACGGATAATGATGGCAACAGTCCAACCGAAGGTATTTCGGTTAACGACTTTACCGTTGATGAAAGTTTTGGTACTGCCGACTTTGTACTTACCTATACTGGGTCTACAGTACAAGATGCTTTTACCGTAGATTTTGTAGTGGTTGATGGTACCGCGATATCACCTGAAGACTACACTATAATCGCACCTAGCGGAAACGCTAGCTTCCCAGCGAATACTACGTCAGGAACAACACAAGTAGTAACGGTAACCATTATTGATGATAATCTGATTGAAATAACTGAAAACTTAAATATTACCCTTTCGAATATTTCTAATATAGCTATTCCCATTTTAGATGCTGATGGTATCGGTACAATTACCGATAATGATGGAGGTGGAATGACAGGTGTTTTCTTTCAAAATGATGATATTACGGTTGACGAAGATGCAGGTACTGCAACAGTCGCTGTATTGTTAACTGGAAATATCCCTGGCGGATTTACCATTGATTATGCTTCAACCGATGATACGGGGGTAGCACCAGGTGATTATACCGCCAACACCGGTCAATTGACTTTTGCAGGTACGGATGGAGAAACCCAACCGATAACCATAAGTATCATAGATGATAACTTAATCGAAGCCACGGAACGTTTGTTTGTAAACTTATCTAATGCGTCTACTTCATTGATTGCTATAAATGATGATCAAGCAACTATAAATATCATTGACAATGATGAGAATATCGACATTGATAGTGATAATGATGGAATTATAGATGTGATGGAAGATCTTAATTTAGATGGAGATGATGATCCGGCAACAGATGCAACAAATTCAGATGGAGATATTTACCCAGACTATTTAGATATCGATAGTGATAACGATGGTATTCCGGATAATGTAGAAGCACAAAACACTACAGGTTATATTCCGCCAAGTTTAGTAGATGCGAATAATAACGGCTTAGATGACGCTTATGAAAGTGGCACTAGCTTAGGATTAGTTCCTGAAAATACAGATGGAACAGATTTACCTGACTTTGTAGATAGCGATAGTGATAATGACAATATACCTGACTATATTGAAGGAAATGATTATGATAGTGATGGTAATCCAGACGTAGTACTAATTGGATCGGATAAAGACAATGACGGTTTAGACGATAGTTTTGAAGGAACTGAGCAGATTGATATTGATGTAAATGATGAGATAGACAGTCCTATCAATGATTTACCAAATACTGATGGTAATGATGATTTAGACTATCGTGACATTGATGACGATGGTGATGGTATCGATACCATTAATGAAGATACCGATGGTGATGATGATTATTTAAATGATGACTTTGATAATGATGGTACTCCAGACTATTTGGATCCTGATCAGCCTATGGAGTATGAAGATGTGGAAGTATTTAATGTGGTTACCCCCAATGGCGATGGCGTACACGATTTCCTCATAATTACGGGGCTTGATGTAAGACCTGAAAACGATTTACAAATTTACAACCGCTGGGGAATTCTAGTTTACACTACCAATAATTACGATACAAAAAACAATGTCTTTGACGGTACATCGCAGGCCAGGTCGACCATTGGCAAGACCGATAGGCTTCCTGCAGGAACCTACTTCTATCTCTTTAACTATGTAGAGGTTACCGAAGAAACTATTAGCCTTTCAGGGTACCTCTATCTCAACTAATAGTTGAAGTAATTTTAATATTAGCAATTACTCAGTTAGATTCTTTTTCGCTGTCCTTGAAAAAACAAATTACACTTCTAGGTGAGTTGATGTACGTTATACTTAGAATTAACCATATTAGATGACTATTACTATTCCCAAGTTCTGTTAACATTTTACAGCATCGAGCTTTTCACGCTTCAATTTTGACAGCGTAAAAGAGTACGCTACAATTCTTTATTTGATTCAAATCTAACTATTAAAGAACTAATATGTTTATTCTCGTAGATTTAAAAGTTGATAATTTGTTCTGTGAATAGTAATCTACAGACTTCATGTTCTCATACTAAGAAGGTCTTATAATTTCTATCATTTGTGGTATTTCACATCGCAAATAGCACTTGCTGGGTAATCATTCCAGATTTCTCCTGATATACTTAAAAAAAGGAGAGGTCTTGAATTTCCAAATATTTTAGCCAACTATCTTGCCGTTTATCGAATAGTCGTTGTTTTTTATCAGTTTATACCTAAGGCTACGTTGTTTACCTACTGAATTACAAGTAGGGTCAAATTTAAAGATTGACATACAATGTCTACCGATTTAAAAAGATGCTATATGTATTTAAAAGAAAAATACACGGTCAGCATCATCACTTTATAAAATACCCTAGTCCAACTGTTCGGGTTTCATTTGTAATTGGCTTACATCCCAAATTAACATCCTATGATACTCGTTAAAATTCCCCTCAACCAATATAAATTAATTGCTATTTTTATTTTTACCTACATTTTAGGTTGTAATCTAGTTAAGGGACAAGAGCCATGCGCGGTTCCTAGTACAAGCGCTGCGATCAATATGAAACAGCCTAATGGCGATAACATAAAACTGAAATTAATCGGCAACCCATTTCTATCACACCATGAAACCGAAGACGGGTATACCGTTGTAAAGGACAAAACAGATCAGTTTTATAAATATGCAGAATTAGAATATACGGGCGCGCTAAAACCCACATCAGTTATTGCAAGGAATGCTGAAACCAGAACAGCTCAGGAACTCCTATTCTTAAAGCAAAAATCAAAACACCTCAATTATACTGGAGAAAGTCGTAGAAATCGACTGCAAGCACAGAAAAAATTCTATGAACAAAAGGAAATAAAATCAAATAGTGGAAAGCAAATATCAGCAATTATCAAAAAAAGCAATCCCATAGGAAGTGGAACCTTCAAACATTTAGTATTGCTAATTGATTTTCAAGATTATCCTTTTTCAAATAGCCGAGCCGATTTTGACGATATGTTGAACCAAATCGGATACACTGGAAACGGTCAACGCGGTTCATTCAAGGATTACTATTTAGATACTTCTTATGGAAACTTATCTGTAGAAACGACCGTTGTAGGCTGGTATACAGCGCAGCATGATATATCTTATTATGGGTATAATGAGAACCTACCATTTCCTTTTAACGCCCCAGAATTAGTACGCGAGGCGGTTGACGCCGCTGAGGCCGCCGGTGTGGATTTTAGTCAATTTGATAACGATGGAGACGGAGATTGTGATTTGGTAACAATTGGGCATGCAGGTCCTGGTGCTGAAACCGTAGGTTATGAATCTCAATACATTTGGTCGCACAAAAGTGGGCTGGGTAATGCTAGGAAAGTGACCTACGACGGTGTTGAAATTAACCAGTATACCATGAACCCAGAAACTCCTGGTGGTGAAACAAATAAACGATTGACTGACATTGGTATTTATGTACATGAATTTGGTCATGCCCTTGGCCTTCCGGACTTATATGAATTCGAAACAAGCAATGGAGCAGGAAGATGGTGCTCCATGTCATGGTCTTCCAACCAAAGATCTCCTATAGAGTTTAATCCACATTTCAAGGAAAAATTAGGATGGATGACCCCTATAGTATTGGAAGGCACTGGAACTGTTACCAATATGCCCAGTACAAATGATTCCCCCACCTATTATAGAATAAATACGCCATATCCATGGGAATATTATCTCTTGGCAAACATGCAAAAAACGGAATGGAACTCTCAAATTCCTAATTCTGGATTAATGATATGGCATATAGATTCAAGTCAGAGGAACAATACAAATGTTTCAAGTTTACATGTGGTTCCTGAGCAGGCAGATGGCCGTCAAGACCTTCAACAACCACCGCCGGGCGGTAACTATTGGGATGGTGGAGACCCTTATCCTGGAACAAGCGGAAATACATCTTTTAATACAAGCTCAAATCCAAATTCAAATCTTAATGATGGCACTGTCGTAGATATGAGCATCACGAATATAAATGAAGAATCTGGTCTTATTTCATTTAATTATTCAGATGCTTCTACCAAACAAAATCAAACTATAAGTTTTGATGCCATTTCTGATAAAGTCTTTGGCGATTCGGTTTTTGGTCTGGTTGCGAATACCACTTCTGGACTAAATAGTACTTTTTCGGTGATAGAAGGTCCAATTACGATTACCAATGGCATAGTCAATATCACCGGGGCGGGTATGGCTAGTGTTGCTGCCAATCAATCCGGTAATTCCGATTATAATTCTGCAGCCGAAGTGGTGCGTACTTTTATGATTGAAAAAGCAGAACAACAGATAAGCATAACAGGTATCGATGATAAAATGTCGGGTGACCTACCCTTTGAAATAGTAGCAACGGTAAATAGCGGACTCACATTATCCTATCAAGTAGAAGGTCCGGCATCCTTGACCGGAAATACCGTTACGCTTACAGGAGTATCTGGAACCGTTACTGTTACCGCAGAACAAATAGGGGATGCCAACCATAATCCTGTATCGCAAAGTACTAGTTTTAATGTAGTAGGTGAAAAGGCAGACCAGACCATCACTTTCGAAGCTTTAGAAAATAAGGTGTTCGGGAGTAGTGATTTTGAACTGTTTGCCACGACCACATCGGGTCTTGAAGTAGCTTTTGCGGTTCGCGAAGGACCTATTCAATTAAATGGAACTACAATCAGTATAATGGGAACAGGTACGGCCATTATAGCTGCAAATCAGGCGGGTAATAACACGTATAACCCCGCAAATGAAGTGTTGCGTACTATCGTAATCGAAAAAGCGGAACAACATATTACCATAATAAGCATTGATTATAAATTAACGACCGATGAGCCATTTGAGCTGCTGGCGAGCGTTGATAGCGGAATGCCTTTAGAATTTCAGATCAATGGACCGGCTACGCTTTCGGGCACTACTATTTCCTTGGAAGGATTAATGGGTAATGTTACTGGAACGGTATACCAATCAGGGAATGAAAATTACCATGCTACGGAGAAATCTTTTTCTTTTGAAGTGGCGCAGTCAACGAACCCTATTTCAGTAGAATTCTACCCGAATCCAATCCAAAACTATTTGACTATCAATAGCGAGCACCCTATTTTTCTACGTATTTACAATTTGGAAGGAAAGCTGATAAATTCGTTTTTTGGATTAAAGAATGACCAAATCGATTTTTCAACATATGCCAAAGGCACCTACGTTTTGGAGTATAAAACCAATGAAGGAAATATTACGCATGAAAAGATAATAAAGAAATAAGAGTTCTTTAGATTCAGTAGCGGTTTTTGGCACCATCGCTTTGACTTTACTGGCAGGTCTATAACCGGTCTACGCTGCGCGTGTTCACTTATACACCTATAAGTGGTCTGACCTCTTTAAGGTATATTGCTCTTGAGCTCTCGACTGAGGATATTCTTATTAAAGCGCAATTCATAAACTATTCTAGTTTGGGTTTAGCCTACTTGGAAAAGACTATGAACTTGACACCTTTGAGGTAAGTTCAATTGTTTGCAATGTCTCATTTAAAAAAATACAAACAGGCCTGTTTCCCTCTGTAGGCGAGCAATTTTTCACGCTTGATTTCGTTAGTAATCAACCGGATATTGTTATGAAATCGACCGTCATAGGTGTCCTAGACAAATTTACATGAAAAAATACCTACTTGCCGTTACCATCATTTTTCTTTGCCAAAACGCTTTTTCACAACATGGCGATAAATCATGGGCTGCCACCGGATCCGGAAACACATATACCAAATTACAAACGGCTACCGGTGCTAGACCCCAAGTTCCTTGTACTCATAATGGCTTTACTGACACCGCTCATATTGACGAAACGATGGATGCCGAACTAAATAAATATGCCTTTCGTTTCTATATGCATGCAAATGTAGATGGTAATTACAATCAATGTGACCCTGCGGAGACCAAGGAAAGACAGCGCAACGAACTGGCGTATAATGTTTCTAAACCCACAATGAAGGTACAATATAAGTGGGAAATGAAGCTCCCCGATAATTTCAAAACTACTGCTAATTTTAATTATAATTTTTGCCACCTTCACCAAATCAAACTGAGAGACGGGTTGTATAAGAATCAACCTATGTTTACTTTATCCGCCTGGAAAGACCAACTACTATTAATTACCTCGACTACCGATTGGTCGGGAGATACAACGTTAAATTCTGAACCGCTCACGAATTTCAAAGGAAAATGGGTACAGATTACAGAAATCATAGTGTATGATGCGGGCTTTTCATCTGGCCGATACGGAATTCAAATAAAAGAAATGCACGGTAGTAAGAACACGTTATTCGAGTTTCTGGATAATGATATTCAAACTTGGAAAGGCGGCGCATTAGATTTACAGGTAAAATGGGGAATCTACCGGTCAAGAACAAGCTTGGGAGGCGGCACCGTATTTACAGACCTTCAAGATGAAGTTATCTTGTACGATAATTTTGATATTAAGTATATCAACGATAACTCGCCTATTACTTTTGATTCGCCCAAAGTAGCGTTATCTACTAATTCAATTAATGGGTCGATTTTGACGAATCCTTCAGTAATAGCTAATAGTCATGAATTGAATTCACAAGTTAATTTAACGGCAGTACCCGATAATGGCTACGAATTTGAAAAATGGGAAGGAGATATCAGCGGAAACGAAAATCCAAAGACTATCGTTATGGATTCAGAAAAATCGGTAACCGCTGTTTTTAGACCAAAACAACATTTGTTAATCATCGTTTCAACGAACGGCACGGTTTCCACAGACCCAGGGTCGAGTGACAATACCTTTAATCAAAATGCTCAAGTAACTTTGACTGCAATACCTGATGATGGATTTGAATTTGAAAAATGGGAAGGAGATATAAATGAAACGAATAACCCGATCAGTATTTCAATGGAAACATCGAAAACAGTAAAGGCTATTTTTGCAGCATTTGATAATGACAAAGAATTGACCAGTGGATTCACGATATCATCAAACCCTGTCAACGAAATATTGACTATAGGTATGAGTGAAGGGCAAGAAATAAAAATGAGTGTGGTATACAATTTGAAGGGGCAAAAGATACAGGAGAGCCAAAATACAGAGTTAGATTTTTCAACTCTTACAAGTGGCATTTACTTTTTAAAAATAGAAAGCACTAATAATGAAGTTGTACTCAAAAAAATTATAAAGCGCTAATTTTATTTTAAACTGATTTAGACTTTTTTGATTTTTGCCTCAAGAGCTAAACTCACTCTCCTTATTTAAGGACTAAATAAAGTGTTATGTCCCTAGATGGATGAGTCGGTCAAAGTGAACCACGTGCGCCGGTTGAAAGTGAGCATAGCAATAATTATTGTAAACCCTTTTATAGCATGGTCTGAAATGATTTTTTAGGTGCTCAAAAAATTCCGTTTTCAGTGGCTCACTTTGACCGTTTTTTGCAACTTGATTACGCCTGTAACTTGCCTTCTTTGTGGGAGTTAGGTGATTTATAAACTAAGCGAGCGATACAATATATGGTATTCCCTGACGGGATTGAGTATGACTTCAAAAAGAAGCTAGTTCAAACT
>ENA-ORXM01001335-ORXM01001335.1-marine-metagenome-genome-assembly--contig:-NODE-1335-length-34890-cov-4.806049_pt1 | contig 34890 bp, 29 predicted proteins | sample MGYA00237867_ERZ511480 | MGnify/ENA primary metagenome ERZ511480 (study PRJEB26309, sample SAMN06266103) | marine metagenome | isolation source: Algal blade | place: United Kingdom:Sidmouth, United... | reverse complement strand
AACGACGAAAACGACGAGCCGCGATAGCGGCGATCCCGGCTTCGAAGTCAGCGATTTCCACCATCGATCATGACGGCGCGGTCAAGGGCGCCGGGGTGTTTCCGTGCCGCCGAGCCGAAATGCCGGGGACACGCTGTTTCCGGACGGCATCGCTGCTGTCGCCGGATCGGCATCTTCCGGGAAGGGGCGCATCCTGTCGATAGGAATATCCTATCGAAAAATACACAAGATACCCATTCCAACGATCATTCTGCACCCCATCTCTGCATCATGGAAAATCGGAGGAACACAGAGATGACCGTGGTCGAAACCCGCAAGCCGACCCTGAAACACCGCCTCGAGAAACTCGTCAGGCGCAAGCTTCATCTGGAAGAGCGCATCACCGACGAGCTGAAGCGCCCGGTTCCGGATACGCTCCGGCTGCAGGCGATGAAGCGGCTTCGCCTGCGCGCAAAGGACGAGATCACGGTCCTCTACAGCCGCCTCCGCCACGGCAGCCCGGACCGCCCCTTCGCCGCCTGAACGCGCCACTTCCCGAACACTCTTCCAACCATGAGGTTATGATGTCACTCACCCGTTTTGGTCAGACCGCCGTTATCGGAACCGCAATCGGCGTCGTCGCCGTGATGGTCTCCGCCGCGACACCGGCCTTCAGTGCCGATCCGGGGAGCCTTTCCGAAATCGTCGGCACCGCCTTCCCGAGCGTTGCCGTCGACACCGGGATGTTTCCCGACCTCTATCCGGATATGCCGGATCGATCGTAGCGACGGGCAAGCGACGCTCCCGCCCGTGTCGCAGGATCGACGGCGCAGCGACGGTATCGTGCCTCTTCCGCGATGCCGTCGCTGCATTCCGGCGTCGCCTTCGAGATGATCGGTGACGCGATAACAGCCTTCCGCAGCGCCCCGTTCTCCTGTACATCTGCTTGCCGCGATGTTGGGACGGGAGGAAGCCATGCGCTGTCCATTCTGCGGGGATACGAGCAGTCAGGTGAAGGATTCCCGGCCCGCCGAGGATCACAGCGCCATCCGCCGCCGCCGCTTCTGTCCCGATTGCGGGGCACGCTTCACGACCTTCGAGCGGGTGCAATTGCGCGAGCTGACCGTCCTCAAGAAGAGCGGGCGGCGTGTGCCGTTCGAGCGGGACAAGCTGGCCCATTCCATCCATGTGGCGACCCGCAAGCGCAAGATCGAACCCGAACGCATCGAACGCATGGTCTCGGCCATCGTGCGTCAGCTCGAATCACAGGGCGAGACCGAAATCGCCTCGGACAGGATCGGCGAGATCGTGATGCTGGCGCTCGCGGGTGTGGACACCGTCGCCTATGTGCGATTTGCCAGCGTCTACCGCAATTTTTCCGATGCCAGCGACTTCGAGACCTTCGTGCAGGAACTCAGGCCCCCGCCGGGGGAACCGGACCCGGTGGATGACGACTGAGCGGGGCATGGCGATGGCCCTTGCGCTGGCCCGCCGGGGCCTTGGGCGCACGGGCACGAACCCCTCCGTCGGCTGCGTCATCATGCGGGACGGGCGCGTGCTGGGGCGCGGGCGCACGGCACGGGGGGGGCGGCCCCATGCGGAAACGCAGGCGCTCGCCCATGCCGAAAGGCGCTTCGGTGCCGGGGCGACACGGGGCGCCACGGCCTTCGTCACGCTGGAACCCTGCGCCCATCACGGATGGACCCCTCCCTGCGCCACCGCCATGATCGGGGCCGGGATCGCACGGGTGGTGGCCCCCTTTCCCGACCCGGACCCCCGCGTGGCCGGGAAGGGATTCGCCATGCTGCGCGAGGCCGGGATCGAGGTGGTCATCGGCCCCGGCGAACGCCCCGCGCGCGCCCTGCTCGCCTCGTATCTGCGGATGCGGGCCACGGGGCGACCGACCGTCACGCTGAAACTCGCCACGACGCTGGATGGCCGGATCGCGACCCGCAGCGGCGAATCGCAATGGATCACGGGGGCCGAGGCCCGTCGCCGCACGCATCTGCTGCGCGCGCAATCGGATGCGATCCTCGTCGGGGTCGGGACGGTGCTGGCTGACGACCCCGCCCTGGACGTGCGGCTGCCGGGTATGGGGGAGACCGGTCCCGCGCCCATCATCGCCGACCGCGCGCTGCGCACCCCGCCCGATGCGCGCCTGCTGGCACACGGGAAGGCCCTGATCGTCGGGGATGCGGCAGGCCAGCCCAAGTGCGCCGCCGCCCTGCGCGCCGCCGGAGCCAGTATCGCACAGGCCGCACCCGACAGCGATATCGGCGATCTTCTGGGGCTTGCCGTGCAGCATGGCCACGGGGCGATCTTCTGCGAAGGGGGCGCGACGCTGGCCGCCGCGCTGATACGGGAAGATTGCGTGGACCGGCTCGTCTGGTTCACCGCCGGGGCGGTTCTCGGCGCGGACGGACGCGGGGCGATCGACGCTCTCGGGATCGACCATCTTGCGGATGCGCCGCGTTTCCGGCAGGTGTCGCTTGAAACCATCGGGCCGGATACGCTCGGCATCTGGACCCGCGACAAGGAGATCGCCTGATGTTCACCGGCATCGTAACCGATATCGGCATCATCCGCAGCGTCGAGAAGCGCGGGGATACGCGGTTCGTCATCGGATGCGCCTATGACACGTCGAAGATCGCGACGGGTGCCTCCATCGCCTGTTCCGGATGCTGCCTGACCGTAACCGACAAGGGCCGCGATGCGACGGGAGACTGGTTCGCGGTCGATGCCTCCGCCGAGACGCTCTCCCTGACTACGGCACAGCATTGGCGCGCGGGAATGCGGCTCAACCTGGAACGGGCGCTGCGGGTCGGGGACGAGCTGGGCGGGCATATCGTCAGCGGACATGTGGACGGGACGGTGCAGGTGGTCTCGGCCACGCCCGAGGGCGATTCGCTTCGCCTGGTCTTCGAGATGCCCGAGGCGCTGGCGCGGTTCGTCGCTCCGAAAGGTTCGGTCACGCTCGACGGTGCATCGCTGACCGTCAACGAAGTGGATGGTCTGCAATTCGGCGTGAACATCATTCCCCACACGCAGGAGCACACGACGTTGGGCGCGCTGACGCCCGAGACGGCGGTAAACCTTGAAATCGACGTGCTCGCGCGATACGTGGCACGGCTGGATGAAGCACGTGCCGGACGGCGGGAGACCTGAAGTATGCTTGAGTCGAAACGGGTTCTGGTGGTCGTCGCGCCCTTCTATCGCGACATCGCCGACATGCTGACCCAAGGCTGCGTCGACCGGCTGATCGAGGCGGGGGTCGAGGCCATCGTCACCGAAGTTCCCGGCGCGCTGGAACTGCCCATCGCCATCCGCATCGCCGACGAGATGGAAGGCTATGACGGCTATGTCGCGCTCGGCTGCGTGATCCGGGGGGAGACCTCGCATTACGACACCGTCTCGAACGAAAGCGCGCGGGGCATCATGGAGCTGGGCATCGGCGCCGGGCTGGCCATCGGCAACGGCATCCTGACGGTCGAGAACATGGAGCAGGCGCAGGTACGCGCCGATCCGCTGCAGAAGAACAAGGGGGCCGGAGCCGCCGATGCCTGCATCGCGCTGATGGGGATGCATGACAGCGAGACGGCCCGGCGCGGGACGGATCGCCAGCCTACCTTCCTGCCCGATTCAGAGCATATCCAGATGGCCGATGGCGATTCCGATATCCGTCATGTCTGATGACGATATGATTTTGGCAGGCTCGGAAGTCCCGAGACGGCAGGATGTCTCGCGCCGCGCGCGCTCGGTGGCGCGGCTGAACGGAGTGCAGGCGCTCTACCAGATGGAGATGACCGGCGCGTCCTGGCGCGCGATCGCGACTGAATTCCAGGCTCATCGTGCCGTCCAGGAGATCGACGACGAGGAGATCGCCAAGGCCGACCGCAAGCATTTCCGCAAGGTGCTGGAGGGGGCCGTCGAGGAGCAGACCCGGATCGACCGCGCCGTGGATGCGGTGCTGAAATCCGACTGGCCGCTGAAGCGCATCGATCCGACGCTGCGGGCGCTGTTCCGGGCGGCGGGATCGGAATTCCTCACGATGCCGAAAGTGCCACCGAAGGTGGTCATCAACGAATATATCGAGATCGCTAAAGCCTTCTTCGAGGGCGAGGAAGCGCGCTTCGCCAATGCGGTGCTCGATGCCATGGCCCGCGAGTTGAGGCCGCCGACCGAACCGCCCGCTCCGGCATGACCGACACGCCTGCACCGCCAGAACGCCAGCGCGCCGTCCGCAACGTCGCGGTGCTGGCGACGATGAGCGCGGTGCAGGGCGCGCAGATGCCGGTCTATATCGTCCTTGGTGGACTTTCCGGGGCGATCCTCGCCGACGACAAGAGCCTCGCGACCCTGCCCATCGCCTTCCAGATGCTGACCGGCATGGCGACCGCCGTGCCGATGTCGCTGTTCATGGGGCGCTACGGGCGCAAGGCCGGGTTCTGGCTCGGTGGGGGATTGGCGAGTTTTGCCGGCATCTTCGCGGCGCTCGCCATGCTGCGCGGCGATTTCTGGCTCCTGTGCTTCGGCTACATGTTCGCAGGGGTCTATCAATCGACCCAGGGCTATTTCCGCTTTGCCGCCACCGATACCGCGCCGGACGATTTCAAGCCCAAAGCCATCTCGCTGGTGCTGGCGGGGGGGCTCGTCGCCGCCCTGCTGAGTGCGGAGATCGTGTCGCGGACGGACGGGTTGTTTTCCGCCGTGCCCTTCGTCGGGGCCTATCTCTTCCTCGTGGTGCCGAATCTGCTGGGGATGGCGCTGACCTGCCTGCTCGACATTCCGAAACCCTCGCGAAGCGTGCAGACGACACCGTCACGACCCTGGTCGGAAATCCTTGCCGACCGGAATATCCCCGTGGCCATGCTCTGTGCGATGTTCGTCTACGGCACGATGACCCTGACCATGACCTCGACGCCGCTGGCCATGGTCGCCTGCGGTTTCGGGACACCCGATGCGGCGGATGTCGTGAAATGGCATGTGGTGGCGATGTTCGCGCCCAGCTTCTTCACCGGCTCGATCATCGCACGGGTCGGCGCACGGCCCGTGATCGCGGTGGGCCTGATCCTCTTGCTCGGCTGCTGCGCCGTGGCGCTCAGCGGGATCGAAATCCACGATTTCTATCTCGCTCTGATCCTGCTCGGGCTGGGGTGGAACTTCGGGTATATCGGCGCGACCAGCCTGCTGGCCGCCCATCATCGCCCGGAGGATCGCGCGAAGGTGCAGGGAATGAACGATTTCCTCGTCATGGCGATGATGGCCACGGCGGCGCTGAGTTCCGGCAAGCTGATGGCGACGGGGGGATGGTCCTTCGTCGTGCTCGCCGTCATGGTGCCGGTGGCGATCGCGGGCATGGCCCTGCTCTATGGAACGCTGCTGGCCCGACGAGAGCGGGTGGCGGGCAGAGCCTGACCACGCCTAGGAAAAACGAGGACGCGCGTCGTCCCTGAGGGTGGGGCGGGACGACGCGCGCCACCCCCATGATCCGGTCGGTGGGGAGACCGGCAGGGGATTCGCAAAGGTGCGTTTTCCCTTCCTTCGATGCACTTTCATGGATAGTTTCACGCTCAACGATATCTGACCACGAGACATCGCAACGGGATCATCGGACAGGATGAACGTCGATACCGATATGGACGATCTGCTTCGCGCCACCGCCAGGGGTGATCGCGCCGCCTTTCGGCTGCTCTATGACCGCGTGTCACCGAAACTGTTCGGAATCGCGTTGAAGATCTGTCGCGACAGGGCGACGGCGGAGGACGTCCTGCAGGAAGTCTTTACCGATGTCTGGCGCAAGGCGCGAAACTTCGACCCCGAGCGAGGCGAAGCAGGGGCATGGCTTGCTGTGATCGCCCGAAACCGTTCCGTGGATGCCCTTCGCCGACAAGGGCGGGGGATCATCGGCGCGACCACGGGCAGCGAGGCCGAACTTGCCGCCGCGCCCGATCCCTCGCTCTCGGGCGATGGGGGGGTGGAATACCTGACGCTGATCGACTGTCTCAACCGCCTCGACGAGCGCCAGCGTACCCTGATCCTGCGCGCCTACTACCGGGGCGATACGCGCGAGGAACTGTCCGGTGCCTTCGACGCGCCGGTCAATACGATCAAGACATGGCTTCGCCGGGGACTTGCCTCCCTGAAATCCTGTCTGGACGAGTGAGATGATGGGTAAGGAACGCGATCTCGACGCCGCCGAACGCGCCATGGGCACCTTGCCCCGCAAGGGCGAGGGTGCCCGTGCGCGTCGCGAGCGCGAAGCGTGGGAGATGCGGCTCGCCGCCCTGCTGCGGCCCGTCGAGCCGGTTGCGCCGCCACCGGGCATGTTCGCGCGGATTTCCGAAAGCCTGTCCCACGCCAGGACGCGCGAGACGCTCGACCGGACCCGCCGGAATGCGCGGCGCTGGAAGGGAATCGCCTCGGTTGCGGGGCTGGCGGTAGTCGGCCTGTCGCTCGCGCTGATCGCGCCTCGGCTTGCCCCGGAAGAGGACGCCCCGCGCTATGTGGCCGTCGTCACGGCGGATGACGGCGGTGCACCGGGCATGATCGTGCAGTTCGATACCGGCACGGGGATCGCGACCGTGGTGCCGGTGCTGTCGGACGCGCCCGATGGCAACGTCTTCCAGATGTGGCATGTCCCTGCCGGGGCCTCGGCCCCCGTATCGCTCGGCTTCCTGCCCGATGATCCCCACCGTATCGACGTGGATGCAGGGCCGGGCGATCTGTTCGGGATCAGTATCGAGCCTCCGGGCGGGTCGCCCACGGGCCTGCCCACGGATGCGCGCTGGCATGGCGAGATCGTGACGGTCGAGTAGGGGCGATCACACGGTATGATCGCGCTCCAGCGGCAGGTCGCTGAAGAACCAGTCGGTGATGAGATCATACATCCGCAATACCGTCTCCGCGCGCGGATCGGTGCGCCCAAGCAGGGCCGCCAACTGCTCGAATTGCCCGAGTTCGTCGGCTATCTCCACGACGGTCATCGCCTGACGGGGATTGAAGGGGTTGGCATCGCCGAACCGCAATTCGCGGGGCCAGAGCGGCCCGCCTACGGCCAATTCATCCAGGACGGTATGAACCGTTTGCGATTCCGCATCGCGCAGGCATGTCGCAAGCGGCGCATGGAGATCGGGGTTCAAGCCGCGAAAGGCTTCGATGAATACAGGGTTGCTGGGCAAGAGGTTTTCAGGGGCTTTCACCATGGCTTCTCTCGCAGCGGCAATGTCACGCTGGAGGTCGGACACGGTCACGGTATCGTCGCGGGAAAAATGTATGAGATCACGCAGTCCAGCCACTTCCTTCGGCAGGTTTTCACGCACGATCCATAGATTGGCCGCCGGGCAAATGGCGGCGACTTCCTCCGCGCCGATACCCCTGCCCCGCTTCCAGCGGAGCCGGTCGACCGGGTGGTAAAACTCCGTCTCGCCCACGCCGAGCAGGAATGTCGTCCATTCGTGGATGGGGTCGATTTCATGCAGGGCCTCCGCGAAGGTCACCGCCTCTTCTTCCCCCTCGATTACCCTCACCGAGAGCAATAATTGCCAGACGGCAGTGTGGAGCAACCCCGCGCGCATGGCCTTTTCGAACCGCCTGCTCGCGCGCGCCGTCTGGTCGTTGCGGAGCAGGACGAGGTAAGGGTCGGCGCGTGATGCGACCTGTGCGAAATCGGCTCCGGCGAAGGCGGTCGAAATCGCCCGCTCGATCTGGGCCAGCGAAGGCGTATCATCGCGAACCGTGGTGGAGACCGTCTGCCCTTTCGGTGGGACGACCGATCGCCTCCGGCCCGTCGCCTGCTCGGCCTCGTAGATCGCGGCTTCGGCGGTTTCGCGCAAGGCACCGTCCAGCGTCGCCAACTCCGCCTCGTCCACGGGGATGCCGACCAGCACCTTGACCGGCGCGCGCCAGGCGGGGGGCATGGTGTCGAGGTCGTCGCCCAGTTCCTGCCGGATATTGCGCGCCGCTTCGGCGGTGAGGTCCGGAATCGTCTGCGCGCCCGACAGGCCTCGGTAATACCAGACGTGGGCCTCGCGCACGGCATCGGGGAGGGCTTCCCAGCGATGATGCGCAGGGTCGTTCTCGGGCGGCCCATCCCGGAACCATGCCTTCGCCGCGACGCAGATCGCGCGGGCCTTGGCGCTCAGATCGGTCTTCGCGGCCCGTTGCCCTGCAGAATCGGCCATGCGCGGCTTCGCCAGCAGGCCGGGAACCATCAACTGCCGCAGGTCGGGGCGATGGCGCAGGGGAAAGCTGGCATGGCCGGGTTCGACCAGCCAGTATTCGTCCTCGAGATCCTTGCGCAGCATCTCGGCCTCCGCCGCATCGATCTCGCGACCCAAGCACGGCTTGTCCAGCACCAGCCGGATCAGATCGTCGTTCACGGCGCGCAGGATCAGGCCCGGATGCGCCAGCGCGCGGATGTCCGGCTTGTCGATCCGGTCGAGGATGCGCTCGTAGAGGAACGTCTGCGCGAATTCGACCTGAAAGCCGCCATCGGCCTCCAAGTCGCGGATCAGGGCGTCCACCTCGTCCGGGCGGCTATGGACGAACCGCACCAGCATCAGGAGGGCCAGCGGATGCCCGCTCAAGGCCCCGGTCAGCCGCCTCCGCATAGCCTTCTCCGTCAGGTGCCGGGTGCCGGTCGTCTCCGCCTGCCGCTCGTCTTCATCCGCCAGCAGGGCCATGCCGTCGCGCGGGGCGAGTCCGGCCAGATGCACCGAACGGTCGGGCGGCCCGAAGAACCGCGCCATCCCCACCTCGTCCAGCGGATGCGCGCGGCCCGATACGACGGTGCGCAGGCCCGGCAGGCGCTCGCGCAACATCGCTTCGAGATCGAAGATCAGCTCGACGGTCCCGCCTCCCCGCCGGTCCACCGCCTCGAAACTGTCGAACATCATGGCGATGGGCAAATCGCGAAGGGGGGCCGCCCAATCCTGCGACAGCGCCGTGAGAGTGACGGTATCGAGATAGCCGATCTGGGAGTCGAAGCTGCGCTCCTGTGCCGCCGGGCCAAGCTCGGGCAAGTCGCGCCGTAAGGTCTGCAAGCCGTCATGGACGGCCTGCGCGACCTTCGGGTCGTCCAGCTTGTGCTTGATGCCCGTGGCGCATTGGCGAAGCATTTCCTTCAGGATCTCGACCGGCTCGCCGGAGACGAGTTGCCGCCGGTCGAAATCGATCACCACGGTCAGGGGCGCACCGGAGCGGGACTGCCAATAGCTGAACATCCGCGCCAGCAGCGCCGATTTCCCCGCCCCGCCGATACCCGAGAGAAAGACGGGGCGCGCGTCGCCCTCCTGCCCCCGTAGGAATCGCGAGAGGTGCTGGCGCTCGGCATCGTAGCCCCGGTGCCGGTGCGGCAGGACGAGGGTGAGGTCGCGGCGACGTTGAAGCTCCTGAATCCGGCGCTTTGCCGCCGTATCCAGTGCCTCCAGTGCCGCCCCATCGAGCGGGGCGACGTGGCGGGCGAATTGCGCCGCCTCGAGCATCGCGCCGACCTCGCGCATTTCGGCGAGCAACCCTGCATCATCTTCGCGGTGGCGGGTGAGATCGAGGTGGATCGTCTCGCCCGCCAGCAGGCGGCGCAGGGCTGTACCGAAATCGTCTCCGGGCCAAGGGGCGGGAGCCTGTTCCAGCAGGCGGTCGATGCCTGCGCGGCTGACCAATGCCCGGAATTGCCGGACGCGCGCATCGGGGGTCAGCGCCCAGCCATAGGTGTCACCGTCCAGAACCTCGGCCACATGCACCGAGAGATCGCGCCAGAGTCGCTGTCGCTGGTCGCCCTCCAGCCCGAGGGCATCGGCCATGGCGGCGGGCGTGAAGGCCCCCGAAACCGCGCCGAGTTCCAGCGCTGCCCGGCAGAGCGCGGAGGTCATGTCCACCCTCTTTGATCGGGGTGGCCAGTATTCGCAGTTTCGCTCGTGTGGCCAGCATCGAACCCCACCCTCGGTCCCTCCCCGTGAAGAACGGGGAGGGATGCGAAATCGGCAAAGTCAGTGCGATATGCTCCCTCCCCGCCTGCGGGGCGGGCTGGGGCTGTGCCCGCAGGGGTGGGTGGCGACCCGCAGGGGGGCGACCCGCAGGGGCGCGTCGCAGGCGCGTCGAGGGCAGCAGTAAGAACCAAGGCCATCAATCGTCCTCCCCGTCTTCCGCCGCGCCGCCGAAATACTCGTTCGCCACGTCGCTGACATGGTCGGACACGAAGCGCGACAGGGTCTCCAGCGGCACGTCGTCTCCGGCATGGGAGGCGAGGATACCGGCGAGGAACTGGAGGCTCTCGTCGGTCACGTTCTCATCCCGCGCTCCGCGCTCCATCATCCATTCCACGAAGCGGGGCTTGAGATCGGCGAAGTCCGCCCCGCCGATCACCGAATGGATCACCGTACCGGGGGGCAGGCCGCTGATCGAGACGTCATGCGGCAGGCCGATGAGCACCACGCGCACGTTCGGCATCTGTTGAATCTGATGGTAGATCGTGGCGAGGAATTCGCGCCCCGAGGCATTGGACAGGTCGCTGCGGTCGAGGTCGTCGAGGACGATCCAGACCGTCTGGTTCGGCAGGCGGTCGCGGATCGCCTGCGCCACGGACCCGACCAGCCGCCGCACATAGGCGGGGGTCGTGGTGTCGGGCGCTTCGGGCAGGGTGGGGACGAGGTCTTCGGCGAAGCTGGCCAGCGTATTCGCCGCCATGCTGTAGGCATCGACCTCCATATCGCTGGCGCGAAAGAGGATGTGGTGATGTTCCGGCCCCCGGAACAGGGCGCGCAGGATCTCGACGGAGAACGATTTTCCCGGTCGCCGCAGGGCCGCTGCCCCGGCATCGACCTCGATCCGCATGACCTGTTTCTCGCCGTCGAACAGCGTCTTCAGATCGTCGAGGAACGCCTTGCGCCCGAAGACCGGATGCCGACCGTCGAGGCACCCCCGGAAAGGCCGCAGGACTCCGGCCTCCTCGATTTCCGCCAGCTTGCCGCTGTCCTTCAGTTGCCGGTGAATGGCGGTCAGGGTGATGGCGACGTTCAGGGCCTTATGGGTCTCGCCGGGGTTCGCCGGTGCGGGGTCGCGATCGGCCTCCAAGCCGAGATAATGCAATCCCGCCGCCTCGCCGTATTCGTCGAGGATCAGGCCCCCTGACGACCCTTGGACGGTACTCGCGGTGTGGAAGATGCGATGCGGTCTGCTGTCGCCATTGTCATGGGGAACCAGCCCCCGCGTAATGGTGTGCATGGTACCCGACGGGTGATGCAAGGCCCAGGCGACGCCGGGCATGTCGCGCTTTTCAGGCAGGCTGTACCAGCCGCGTTGCAGGCCCGGCACGCCGTCGAGCCGGATGATCGCGAAATCGAGACTGCTCTTGACCAGATCGAGCCAGTCGTCCCGGTCGTCACCATCGTCCCACCAGTAATTCGGCGCATCCTCCGCGACGTGCAGGGTGGCGTCGCCCTTGGCGATGAGCCAGTCCTCGACCGCGTGAAACTCCGAACTTTCGGCGTCTTCCAGCCCCGTGGTCTCGGAGAAATCGAACTGGACCCGCAGCCGTCGGGGTCGCGTCAGCGGGTGTTCGACGTGATCGACCACATGCAGGTTGGTCAGCACGGCCCCCGGCCCGATCAGGAACCCCGTGCCGGTCTTTGGCTTGCCGACACTGCCCCGCGCGACGATCTTGCACAGCCGCCGCCGCGCCTTGAGGATGGCGGGCAGCAGATGTCCGGGGTCGGTCCAGATCTCGTTATCCGCAGTCAGGGCTTGCTGCTCGGCCCGGTGCAGGATGGCGCGGGAGACGTCGATGGGCCGCTCCATCTCGGCGGACATCGCCGTTTCGATCCCCCGCCGCGCGTGCTCCGCTGCCGCAGCGTCGGCGCCGGTGACGAGACCCGCCGCAAGCGCGGCGCTGAAACAGGCGGCCACCTCCAGCGGATCGCCCAGCGCCGCCAGGGCCAGACGCATGGCGTCGCCGCTGTCGGCGGGGCGGGGCGGGGGATCGGCAGCCGCACAGGCATCGGCTCCGGTGACGACGGCATGGATGAAGTTCTCCGGCCCGCCCTCGGGTCTGCGCTCGCTCAGCCAGGTATCGTAGAAGTGCCGGAAACGTGCGCGTGAGGGCGCGACCCCGGCAGTCGGGGCGCGCAGGCTGTCATAAAGGGCGGCAATGCGCGTCAATCGTTCCCCCGGTCGAGCAGGCCGGTGCGGAACGTGCCGTCCGCCTTCGCCGCCACGCATTCGATATCATGGGCGAAGTTCTGTGACAGGCTCTCGCCACCGAAATGCAATCCGCAGAACCGGGCCTTGCCATGCAGCGAGACGATGGCCGAGCCGGAGGAGCCACCCATCGTGGTCGCGTCGTGGCTGAAGCTCCACCCTGCCGGATCCCCGGCGAGCGAGCCGGGACGCTCCATCACGAAACCGGGGCTCATGTACTGCACGCCATATTCATCGCCGTAGAGTTCCTCGATCCGGTCCCAGAACGCGAGGAATTCTTCCGGGTTCTCCTGGGCATCCGGCCCTGCATTCTTGCCCGGTGGCTGGGCCGGATAGCCCATGACCAGCAGTTTCTCGACGTCCTCGTCGGCGGTCGATATCCGGTTGCGACCGATGGGTTCGGGGGGGTCGTCGCCGTCGGCGTTCTTGCCGATCTCGAGGATCGCCATGTCGAGCTTGCCCAGATGCACCGCGCGCCCGATGCGATGCCTGCCCGCCGTGGCGATGCCGGTGACGGGAAAGCGCATGGTCTCGTCCGTGCCATCCGGGTCGAAGTTGATCGACGCACTGCGCCGCATCCTGAACGCCTGTTCGCCCTCGGCGGCGGGCAAGCCGACGGCGAAGGTGTCGAGGACGTGGCGGTTGGTCATCACCCGGTTCTCGCCGATGACGAAGCCGGTTCCGGCCTGCATCTTGCCCTGTCCGGCGACCTCCACGTCGATGCGTCCGGTCAGGCGGGCAAGCGCCTGCCATTTCTTGCGGGTCGGCACCAGATCACCGCGCCAGTCGCCGATATCGTCGTCGAAGACCTCGCTGCCATCGCGCCGTATACGCACGACAGGGCGGCCCGTGAGGCGCACCAGCGCCTCCAGCACCGCGCGGGCTTCGGTGGCGTCGGTCACGTCGAGACCCTCCAGCCCGTCCCCGCGCACGATGGCCTTCATCACCGGCGCGATGCGCTCCAGCGCCTCGGTCTGGATGCCGGAATTGGTGAGGCCCGGTGCGCGCTCGGCCCGACGTCTCAAGGCCGCTTCGGCGGTGGCCATGATCGTCTCTGATCCCTCCCGCCGGACCCGCGTCAGGGCCTGCGTCGCGCTTTCGCCCCCCGCGCTTTCGAGGCCCGAGCCGATACTGGCCGAGAGACGCTGCATCGCGGGAGCGAGCGCCATCGGCTCCGCCGCCCTGCCGACCACCGGCGCGGCGGTGAGGACGGTCTCGGACGGGGCCTTTTCGATCATGGCGGCGAGCATCGGCGACGGCAGGGCGGGCATGGCCGTCTCGATGACCCGCCCGCCCGCGTGGTGCCGTATCTCCCAATCCGCCGCGACGAAACTCGCCTCGGCCTCGAAGGGTCCGCCCCGAAGATCCGCGCCGAGAATCGAAAGCATCGGGTTGTCGCCCTCGACCGCCGGTGCCGCCGGAATATCCGCGAGGGACAGAGCGAGCAGCGCCTCGGCATCGACGATCCCGGTCCCCAGCGCCGTCGCGTCCCAGCCTGCCGGTACCCGCGCCGTATGGCGCAGCGCCGACCGGAACAGCGCCTGAACCGTCACGGCCCGCGCCCGCGCCTCTGCCTCGACTGCTGCCGGTCCGAACCTTTCCAGCCAGAGGGCGGCGACCCCCGCCGTAATCGCTACGGCATAGGATGTGCCCTGCCCCCGGTCGTCCACGATATCGGTCGCCGGATCGTCCGCGCTGCGCCGCGCGACATGGACGTTCTCGCCCGGTGCCGAGACATCCACCGCCGACCCCCGGCAGGAGCCGCGCCAGACCTTGCCGCCGCTATCGACCGCCGCGACGGCGATGACGTTGGTGTCCCATGCCGGATAGGCCACCATCCGAATACAGTTGCCCGCCGCCGCAAGAACGATCATGTCCGCTGCCACCGCCCGCGCGATCGCCCCGCGCAAGGCCCGTCCGGCTATCGGGCCACCGAGGCTCATGGTCACGATCCGGCATCCGGCATGGCGCGCATGATCGACCGCCCTCGCCACTGCCACGCCGGACCCGATCACCACCGAGTTCATCGCCCGGATCGGCACGATTGTCGCGCCGGGGGCAGACCCGCTCAGGCCATGCACTCCCCTGCTCGCGACCACCGAGGCCGTCGCCGTTCCATGTCCCGGCGAGCGCATGTCTGCGGAGAGCGGGTCCGTCGGATCGGCCTTGCCCGCCACGTAGTCGTAGCCCGCCTCGTGGTCGATCGCCCCGTCGAGGCCCCGATGTTCGGCCACACCCGTATCGGGCTGACCGATGCGGATGCCCGCCCCCGAGACGCCATGGGCGGCCCATGCCTTGTCGGCACGGACCGATTTGACGGCCCAGAGCGGATCGGCACTCGACGCCGCATCCGACAGGCAGAAGGCGCTCGCCACCGCCCCCACACTTTCCGGCGCGCCCCGGATGGTGACGGCATCGACATAGAGCGGCCCGGTCTCCGGCGTGACCGAGACGAGGCCGAGAGCACTGCGCAGCTCTTCGGCCTGGTGGAAGAGATAATCGGGCGGCTGTTCTATCGGGACGCTCGCGAAGAGCAGGATCGCGAGCACCGGCTCGTCGTCGGAATAGGGCAACAGGTCGAACCCGTCCGCCCCGAGAAGCGCGGCGATCCGCGCGTGTTCCACATCGAGATCGGGGGGGCGGTCGTATTCGAGGGTGAAGCCGAGCCGGTCCTCGGGATAGGCGAGTATATTGCTGCGTTGCGATACGATCGCCGCTGCCTTGAACAAATCGAGCATCGAAACCCCCAAAATGTCGGTTGATAATAGAACTCCGTCACATTACGCTACAGTCTTGTTACTGCGATAACAACAAAGGCACTCGCTAAATACACGCCGTTTTGTTCATGACGAACAAAACGTTAACCATTTCTATCTCGCATGGTCCGTATAAGTGGCTTTTTCTGACGGATTTCTATCCGACCCGATATGAAACCGATGTAGCTTTTCTTGACCCGTTTAAGGAGTATACCCATGGCCCGCATTCGCCGCAGCGTCTACGATCTTCCCGCCGGTGACGATACCCTGGACTGGTATCGCCGCGCCGTCGATGCACTCTGGAGAGAGCCGACATCGCGCCCGACGAGCTGGCGCTTCATGGGAGCCGTGCATGGCAACCCCAATTTCCCGCCGCAGCCCGATTTTCCCAATTCATGGGATCGATGCCAGCACCAGACGTGGTTCTTCCTGCCATGGCACCGGGGCTATATCGCCGCCTTCGAGGCCGTGATCGCGCGCACCGTGTCGCAACTCGGCGGGCCGGACGAATGGGCGCTGCCGTATTGGAACTACTCGGAAGACCGGTTCACCAATCCGGAAGCCCGATTCCTGCCCCCCGCCTTCCGCGACGAATCGATGCCCGACGGCACGCCCAACACGCTGTTCGCCCCGCGCCAGTTCGCACCGGGCGGCGATGTGGGGCTGCGCGATCAGGACGTGTCGCTCGCCGCCCTCACCGAGCCGGAATTCACGCCCGCCTTCAGTTTCGGCACCGGCTTCGGCGGACCGCGCACCGGCTTCTCGCATTTCGGGCAGAGCAGCGGCGCGCTGGAAAATGTCCCTCACAATATCGTGCATGGTCAGATCGGCGGCTGGATGGGCAATCCCAATACCGCCGCCTTCGATCCGATCTTCTGGCTGCATCACTGCAATATCGACCGCTTGTGGGAAGAATGGCGCAATGCCAATCCCCGGCAGCATACCAACCCCACCGACGGCGCATGGCTCAACGGCGTGACGTTCCGCCTGCACGGTGCGGATGATCGACCCTTCGATTTCACCAGTGCCGACATGGTCGATACGACTCAGGTTCTGCACGGCTATTCCTATGATACGATCCCGCAGCCCATCGTGGTCGCCGGTCTCGGAGGAGGAACCGAAATGAGCGGTATTCCGCCACTGGAACCCGAACTCGCCGGGGCTTCCGAAGCGCCGGTCCGGCTCGATGGCGAACGGACCAGTTCCCGCGTGGTGATGCAGCCGACCCAAACCCGTTCCTTCACGGAATCATCCCTTTCGACCCCCGAACGCACCTATCTTCGGCTGGAGAACGTCATCGGGAAGGGCGTGCCCGCCGATTTCGACGTCTTCGTCGATCTCGAAGGCGATTCCGAACCGCCTTTGGCAGTCGGTGTCCTCGCGACCTTCGGCATCGCACAGGCCAGCGATCCCGATGCCGAGCATGGCGGGAGCGGTCTCACCCAGGTCTTCGACATTACCACCGCCGCCGAACGGCTGAAGCTGACCTCCGAAGCCGCGCCGCTCGTACGGGTGACGTTCGAGCGGGTCGAGCAACGGGCCGTGACCGAGGCGACGATGCTACCGGGGATCGAGGACATACCCGTTCCCGACGCAGGCGAGTCGAGCGTCGAGGTCGGACGCATCGCGGTCTATTTCGAGTAGCGTCCCGATCATGACGGCGACAGATGCAAGGTCCGTATCGGAAACGTCGGTCCGGTCCCCCTCCCTCCTGAACGGTGCCGTACTTGCCAATCCGGCCATCGGCGGACCCCTGCTGGTCTCCGCCTCCGGCTGGGTGGTTCTGATCCTCTGGTCTCGGGCGGAGGGTGGGCTGGCCCTGTGCACGACACCGGGGCCGAGTGCGAGCTTCATGACGTCGGTGCGGGAACAGATGTATCTGGCCCCGCCCGTTCGCCAGATCGCGGAATGGGGCGTCATGTCCATGGCGATGATGGCGCCCTTGGCCCTGCCCGCTCTGGCACAGCTGGCGGCGCGTTGTTATCGGACGCTCCGCCTGCCCGCGATCCTGCTCGCATTGGCCGGATATCTCGCGGTCTGGTGCGTAATCGGCCTGCCCGCCATCGTCCTGACCGTTGCGGCCCGCGCCGTCGGGTCCACCCTCGACAGGCCGGTGGTCGTGGCACTGCTGGCGGGCATGGCGGCGCTGGCATGGTGCTGGACGCGCATCAGGATCAAGGCGCAGCGACGCTGTCATGTCGTTCCGGCTCCGTGCGGGTCGCCAACCCGCATCGTGGCCGTTTCGGGCCTGTTCGGAATGCGGCTTGGCCTGACCTGCATCGCGATCTGCGGCCCCGCGATGCTGGCATTGTCGATCGCGGGAGCAGGCCTGCCCCTGATGCTGGCGATGACCCATATCCTGCTCGCCGAGCGTCTCGTGCCCGATCCGCGCCCGGCCCGGAGCGGGCTTGGCATCGGCATCGTCCTGCTTGCCGCGCTGATCGGTTCGATACCGACGGCCTGACCGCACCAGAAGATCACAGCGCCGTTCTTTCCTGACCACCAGGCAATGTCGACATCCTTCCCGCCTCTCGGCGGAGGCATCCCTGAACGCATCTGGCACCGTTAATGCACTGCTAACCATTCAATCGGTGCCCCCGTCGGGGCCGACAAGAATTGGGTGGGCGGTCATGCATTCTCGAACGGACCTTCCGGCACATCACGCATCGATGCATGATCACTGCAATTGTGACTCTGGCTGTGACTGTCACGATCATCATACGCCGGTCGATGCGATCGATTGGGGAACCGAACTCGGGACCAATTCGATAGACGTCTATTTCGCCCGGACGGGCGAAACCTTCGCAGGTCATACATCCTTCGGATGGACCGATTACGAGATCCGGCAAACCATGGCAGCCATGGCGGAAATGGAGGCGGTGGCGGATATTACCTTCAATCGCGTCTCGTCGCCGACCCATGCCGATTTCAGGCTCGTGATCGCGGAGCCGGCCTTCTTCTCCGCCGCGATGTTCCCGCCCGGATACCAGAATGCCGGGACCGGAATCTTCAGCCGAACGGCCCTCACCGCCGAGGGGGGCTTCGCCCAGGGCGGGACCGGTTTCAGGATCATGCTCCACGAACTCGGCCATGGTCTCGGTCTGGCCCATCCCCATGACGGGGGAGGGGACTCCGAAGTCCTCGAGGGCGTGACGTCGACATTCGGCGATTACGGCGATTTCGACCTCAACCAAGGGGTTTTCACGACTCTCAGCTACAATTACGGGTATCGCTCGGAAACCGGGATCGAGCCGTCCCGCGCCTACGGCAAGGCCGGAACGTTGTCGCCTCTCGATATCGCCCTCGTCCAGTCCCGCCATGGCGAGCGGAACGATGCGAACGAGGGCGCGACGACCTACGACCTGGTCGCGACCAACGGCGTCGGCACGTTCTATTCCGCGATCTGGGATACCGGAGGCATAGACTGGATCGCCCATGACGGAGCCGGAGACGCGACCATCGACCTGCGGGCCGCAACGCTGGAATACGCGGAAGGCGGCGGCGGGTTCGTCTCGCATGTGGACGGGGTCTTCGGTGGTTTCACCATCGCGCAGGGCGTCCTGATCGAGAACGGGCGCGGCGGCACCGGCGCGGATACCCTCACCGGCAACGACGCCGCCAACCGGTTGATCGGAGGCGACGGGGACGATCGGCTGACCGGAGGCCTCGGCATCGACATCCTATCGGGCGGAGCGGGCGCGGACAGCTTCGTCTTCGGCGCGGATGACCACGGTGCCGTCATCACGGATTTCGACGGCACCGACGCTCTGGAATTCGCGACCACCGCGCTGGCGACGACGGTCTTCGCCTCGCTGTCGCGAGCGGGGGCCGACGCCACGCTGACCCTCAATGGAACGGAAATCTCGCTGCGCGACGTCGATGGCGCAAACCTGACCCAGACCGGCAATCGCATCGTACTCGACGAGACGACCGGCGGATCCCCCCCTCCCGTGCAGAGCGGAGCCCTCATTCTCGGGGGGGCCGGTGACGATATTCTCGTGGGCGGACAGGGCAGTCAGGTTCTGCTCGATCTGGACGGCGGAAACGATACCCTGATCGGGGGCGGCGGTGACGACCAGCTCCAGGGCGGTGCCGGGGCCGATACACTCGACGGCGGGTACGGGTACGACACGGCGCGCTACAATACTTCCGATGCAGCGGTCATCGTGAATCTCGGGGCCGATACGGCGTCGGGCGGTCATGCCGAAGGGGACGAACTCGACGCGATCGAGAATCTCGTCGGATCGCAATTCGGCGATATGCTGATCGGTGATGCAGGTATGAACCGGCTGGACGGATTCGCTGGCGACGACATCCTCCGGGGCGGCGGCGGGGCCGATATCCTGTTCGGCCATACCGGCTTCGATACGGCAGATTACTCCGACAGCGTCACGGGGGTCGATATCGGCCTGTTCCGCATCGGTACCGGCGGTACGGCACAAGGCGATCTACTGCTGGGGATCGAAGCGATCACCGGCTCGAATCACGGCGATACGCTGATTGGCGCCGGCGTCTACGCCACGGTCAGGCTCGACGGCGGAGACGGGGACGATCTCCTGTTCGATTACGGCGGCGCGAGCGCCCTGAACGGCGGAGACGGGAACGACACCATGATCGGACGCCTCGGGGCGGACGCCTTCGACGGCGGAAACGATATCGACGTCGTCCGCTATGCCGATGCCATCGGAGCCGTCTTCGCCAATCTGCAAACGGGCCTCGGATACGGCGCAGATGCCCAGGGCGATACCTATGCGAATGTCGAGAATCTCGTCGGATCGCGCTTTGCGGATACCCTCATCGGCGATGACGGCGACAACCACCTCCACGGTCTCGCCGGCAACGATACGATCGTCGGTGGCCATGGCAACGATCGGATGTTCGGCGGCGACGGGCAGGACACCTTCGTCTTCGCGAACGGCAACTGGGGCCGGGATATCATCCACGATTTCGATGCGGGTCCGGGCGGTGACAGGATGGACTTGTCGTCCATCGGCATCCGATTTTCCGCCCTCACTCTGGTCGATACGGCTTTCGGGATGCGGGTGGATTACGACCATCCGACATACGGAACCCAGAGCATCGCTCTCGGCGATGTCGGTATCGCCGACATCACTGCAAACGACTTCATCTTCGCGATGTGAGGGCGCTGCCGCAGGTTCGGTGAGGGGAAAAAAGGCAAACCGGCTCATCGCGCCCTATCCTCGAATCGATACCGCTCGGCATCCAACGCGACTTGGGGCCGAAACGATGCCCGACTTGCTAATCCGTTCCCGGATGGATATGTGAAACTCGCTTTCGGTTGGCTGATCGATGAGTCCTTCCGTTTTCGAGACACAGCATGAAGTCGTCATCGTCCATCATGACGACATTATTCATCATGATGAGTCGAGTTAATTGGAAGTTGGTGATTTAGCCTTAGACCGATGATCTGCGTCCAAGCGGATCGTCTCCAGCTATACTGCGTCCTGTTCCAGAACAGAGCGGGGCCAACGACACCGAACTGGTGTGACAGGTGATTGATGAGAGATAATGACATCTATTCCGGCCCGTTTTCGGCACGGGATAACGATATGCACACCGGTCAGAACAGGGTCGGGGATAACGATATGCACACCCGTCAGAGCATGGTCGGGGACAACGATACGGACACCCGTCAGAGCTGGGTCGGGATCAACGACTCGAACGACGCCGGTCAGGCGCATCCGGAGGGTTGTGCCTGCTCCATGTGCGAGGCCGCCGACCGGGACGACGATTTTCACGCCCATGACTTCTATCACCCGGATTACGACGGGCCGATGTTCGAAGAATTCGAGACATCGGGAACGCGATGGACCGATGGCGGTGGAACGACTACCACCCTGGGCGGCAGCGGCGGCACGATCAACTGGAGTATCGGCGGGGCCGGTCTCGACGACGCCTCGGGTGCCAACTTCTTTTCCGGCGATACGGTCGCTATCAGCAGCTTCATTTCCTACGATTTCGCGGCGGTCATTCAGGATGCCTTCGACCAGTGGTCGACCTATGGCGATATCGATTTCGTTCAGGTCGCAGATGGCGGTGGCGATATCGGCGTCGGGTCTGCGCCTACGATCCGCATCGTGGGTGCCTTCCTCGACGGCGCATCCAATACGCTCGGGCGCGCCTTCACGCCGTCGGCGAACGTCGCAGGCGGCGATATCGTTCTGGACAGCGGCGATGCCAGCTTCTTCTCGGACCAGGATTCGTTCCGCCTGACCATCATGCACGAGATCGGCCATGCGATCGGTCTCAATCACGACAGTTCCAGTGCGATCGCCCTGATGGACCCCATGTTCAACAGCAACCTGTCAGGCCTGCAGCCCGATGACATCGCCGGTATACAGGCCATCTATGGCTCGGCAGGGTCGGGCAGTCCCGACCTCGTCGCCGGGAACGTGACGGTATCCAATACCGCACCTGCCGTGGGCGACACCGTCACGATCACATACGACATCACGAATGACGGGAATGCGGTCGCCGCCGACACGACCGCCGGAATCTATATCTCGACCGACAACGTGATCACCGCCAGCGATACCTTCGTGACGAGCGAATTGTCGGATTCCAGCAATGCCATCGGAGCCATCGATTCCGAATCCGTCACCTTCGTGCTCCCTACGCTCGCCTCGGGAACCTACTATGTCGGCGTCATCGCCGATATCAACCAGAACGAGCCGGGCGAGAGCAGCGAAACCAACAATGCCAGCCCGGCCCCCGTTCAGATCACGGTATCGGGTCAGGCGGATGATTTCACCGAGACGACCGCCACGTCGGGCCAGATCGCCGTCAACGGTTCGACCACGGGCAACATCCAGTTTTCCGGGGACGAAGACTGGTTCAAGGTCAACCTTACATCCGGTCTCACCTATAAGATCGACCTCGAAGGCTCTGCAACGTCGTCGGGAACGCTGTCGGATCCGTTTTTCCGGGGCATCTACGATTTCGGCGGCACCTTGATCGGCATGACGACCGACGACGATGGCGGCGAGGGCATCAACAGTATGCTCACATATACCGCGACCTATAGCGGTATCCATTATCTGTCGGCAGGTGCGTTCGGGGCTGGTCAGGGTACCTATACGCTGTCGATCGAGGATGACATCGGAGCGATGCCCCAAGGCGTCAACGTCTTCGACGATACCGATTTCCTGTTATCGGAAGAGAATACACTAGCGGACGCCCTGTCCTTCGGCGGCGACGGGTACAGGTTCGAAGTCGTTTCGGGTCTCTACACGGCCAATCCGGAATCCGTGACCGTCTCCTTCGACGATACGACATTCGAGTTGCCGTCCGGCGTGACGCCGACCCTCACGTTGGACGAGTCGCCCTTCGTCACGAGCCTGACCGTTCTGGGCACGGGCGATGCCACCGTCATCGGAAATTCCGGGAATAACGTCCTCAGGAGTGCTGCTGGCAATGACACCCTGTCCGGTGGCGCAGGCGACGACCAGTTTCATGGTGGTACCGGTGGCGATGCTCTGAACGGGGGTGCCGATACCGATTCCGTCTACTACTCCAATGCCGGAAGTGCGGTCAGAGCCAATCTCGACACCGGAGCCGGCACCCTCGGCGATGCGAATGGGGACACGTTGATATCGATCGAGAATCTCTACGGCTCGGCTTATGCAGACACGCTGATCGGCGGTGCGGGAGCGAACCTCATCGCGGGTCTTGGCGGTAATGATATCCTGCTCGATCTGAGCGGAGGGGCCGATCAGTTGTTCGGTGGAAACGGCAACGATCAGCTTCAGGGCGGCGCAGGAGGCGACATCATCAATGGTGGTGCCGATATCGATGCCGCGCGCTACAATACATCGGACGCGGCAGTCATGATCGACCTCGGAGCCGATACGGCGACGGGCGGCCATGCAAACGGTGACAGCCTCGACCTGATCGAGAACCTCTTCGGATCACAGTTCGGTGATACGCTGACCGGCGACAACGGCGTGAACGTACTGGACGGCTTCAGCGGCGACGATACCCTGCGTGGCGGGGACGGTGCGGACGTATTGATCGGTGCGGCAGGGTTCGACACGGCAGATTACTCGGACAGCGGCACGGCCGTCGATATCGGCCTTTTCCGCACCGGCACCGGCGGCACCGCGCAGGGCGATACGCTGAACGGCGTCGAGGCGATCACCGGCTCCGGTCAGGGCGATACGCTGGTCGGGTCGGGCTTCTACGCCATGGTCAGACTCGACGGTGGGAACGGGGACGATCTCCTGTTCGATTACGGGGGCGCGAGTATCCTGAACGGCGGTAATGGCAACGATACCATGATCGGACGTCTCGGTGCCGATCAGTTCGACGGTGGAGCCGATACCGACACCGTGCGCTATGCCGATGCGGTCGGGGCGGTCAACGCCAATCTGCAGACCGGCATGGGGTCCGGCACGGATGCCCAGGGCGATACCTTCGTGAACGTCGAAAACCTCGTCGGCTCGCGCTTCTTCGATACCCTCGTCGGCGACAGCGGCGACAATCGCCTCGAAGGGCTGGCGGGCCGCGATACGATCACCGGTGGCGATGGCGACGACCAGATGTTCGGCGGAGCCGACCTCGATACCTTCGTGTTCACCACCGGCAACTGGGGCAACGACATCATCCACGATTTCGACGCCAATCCCGGCCGCGAGAAGATGGATATGTCGAGTATCGGCATCCAGTTCTCGGACCTGAGCATCGTCGATACGGCCTTCGGGGTACGGGTGGATTTCGACCATCCCAGCTTCGGCATCCAGACCATCGCCCTCGGCGGGGTCGGTCTTGCAGATATCACGGCAGATGACTTCATCTTCGCGATCTGACGACCGCTCCCGCGTTATCGACTGCGGCGGACACGACGAAAAAGCACCGACCGGGAAACCGGTCGGTGCTTTTTCGTGTCGACCTGTGTTTGCCTTCGTCGATATCGGTGCGCATACCATCATGCGCAGCGACCGACATATCCGTGTTTCACCCGGCCATCAGAACGGCGATTCGTCGCCGAGGATCTGCGCCGGCGAGAAGCGACCGATATTACCCAGCAGTTGCTGCAGGAACGTCAGACGCTTGCCGCGCGTCGGCGTCGTACGGGTGACGAGGTCGATCACCTGACCATCCTCCAGGCCATAGCGGTCGATCGATTCCACGACACCATCCGCGTCGAAGGCCAGAACCATCACCTTTTGCTCGGTCGGCTTCGGAGCGAAGAAGGCGCGCGTCGTCGTGGTGCGCGAGATGTAATACCACTCGTCGTTCTCGAAGGCCGCCGTCGTGCTGGGCCGCCCGATCTTGCTGACGATATCCGCGCGGCTGTCCTCGCCGACCCTGATGCGCTCGACATAGGCATCGGCGGGAACGTAGCCATGGGTCTGCCGTATCGGCTCGCATCCCGTGACGGCCATACCGGCAACCAGAAGGGCCGGAAACAGGGATGCGCGGGTGCGCACGGATATCGACTCGGAACAGGCCATGCTGATACTCCTCGGACGTATCGACGTTTATCCAACCGGGCCTATCCTCTCCTTGGGAAGAGTTCAAGCATCCGCACCGAAGGGCGACCCCATGGCAGCATCCTCCAACGTCCTGACACGCCGTATTTCGCTCGCGGACCTGCGGGCCGAGTCGCAGCGATATGACGGTACCGCCTCGCCGGATGAATGCGCGGCGCTCGCCGCCCGTTTCGATCTGCGGGCGGTGGAATCGCTGTCGTGGAAGATCGAAAGCGCCCCATGGCGCAGCGGAGTGCGTCTATCGGGCCACATTCGCGCGCAGGTGATTCAGGACTGCGTCGTGACGCTCGATCCCGTTCCGGCGGGAATCGACGAAACCTTCGATCGCGGATTCCTGCCTTTCGCGGACCTCTACGACGATTCCAAACCGGGGGCCGAATACGAGATCGTCGCCGACAGCGACCTCGGCGATGTGCCTGAATCCCTGACGGACCCGCTCGATATCGGGGAAATCGTCGCAGAAGAGTTCGGAATTGCCCTCGACCCGTACCCGCGCAGCGAAGGGCTGGAAGACACCACCTACAGCGCACAACCCGCTGGAATAGAGCCTCTGACCGATGCCGATGTGAAGCCCTTTGCCGGTCTGGCAGACCTTGCAGAAAAGATGAACACGGCAAAGAACGAGGATTGATGCGAAAAGGAGTTGTTTTCGCACGCCGGATCGCTATTTTCGCGCCCTCTGATATGCTGCCCTGCCGCGCGCCTCTTCATGCGCTGGCCATAAGGAAATCGACATGGCTGTCCCAAAGTCAAAGATCACGCGCTCCCGGCGCGGAATGCGCCGCTCGCATGACGCGCTCACCGCGCCGTCCTATGCCGAATGCGACAATTGCGGCGAGCTGAAGCGTCCCCATCACGTCTGTGGTTCCTGTGGCCATTATCGTGACCGCGAAGTCATCGCGGCAGTCGAGCCTGATTACGACGACGACGAGGCAGCATAGACACAGCCTCCATGATCTTGCAGGATCAGGCGATCATGGCCCGCTAGCGAGAGAGACAACCCGGCGATGGGCCATGGAATAATCCTCTCGATCGATGCCATGGGCGGCGACAACGCGCCCGCCAGCGTCATCGACGGCATCGCCAAGCGAGCCAAGTCGGATTCCGATATCCGTTTCCTGCTGCATGGCGATACCGCTGCCATCGAGAAACTGCTCGCGAAACGCAGGATACTCGACGGTCGCGTCGAGATCCGACATGCAGACGAAGTCATCGAAATGGACGCCAAGCCGTCCGTCGCCGTCCGCCGGGGCCGGGCTTCCAGTCTGTGGCGGGCACTCGAATCAGTGCGCGACGGCGAGGCCTCCGCCATGGTCTCCGCCGGCAATACCGGCGCGATGATGGCCATGGCGCTGTTCTGCCTGCGCCGGGCCAGCGGCGTCGATCGTCCCGCCATCGCCGCCCTCTGGCCCACCAAGGGCGAGCATGAGCACTGCATCGTGCTCGATATGGGTGCGGACGTGCGGGCCGACGCCGCCGATCTCGTAAAATATGCGGTCATGGGGACCGAATATGCGCGTATCGCGCTCGGGACCGATCTTCCGCGCGTCGCCGTCCTCAATGTCGGCACCGAGGAGAACAAGGGCCGCCCGGAAGTGAAGGAAGCCGCCGAATCCCTGCGCGAGATGGCATCGCGCCCCGGCTGTGCCTTCCGCTTCGAGGGATTCATCGAGGCGAATGCGATCCCCATGGGCCATGCGGATGTGGTCGTCACCGACGGTTTCACCGGCAATGTCGCGCTGAAGGCTGCCGAGGGCACTGCCCGTTTCGTCGGCGATCATCTACGGGGTGCCTTCGAGGCGAACTGGAGCAGCCGCCTCGTAGCCCTGCTCGCGGTCGCTTCGCTGCGGCGGCTCAAGCGTCGGATCGATCCGCGCCGGGTCAATGGCGGTGTCTTCCTCGGGCTGGACGGATTGGCGGTCAAGAGCCACGGCTCGGCGGATGCGACCGGGTTCGATGCGGCAGTCGAACTGGCCGCGACCATGTCCCGCGCCGATGTCATCAACCGAATCGCCGCGCAGATCGAAACCTCCCCGACGGCCACCGCCGAGCCAAGCGAATGAGCGTCATTCGCGCGGTTCCAGCGGGGGTCGGCTCCTATCTGCCTGCGCGGATCATGGAGAATGACGAACTCGCGAAGACCCTCGATACGACCCATGACTGGATCGTCGAGCGCACCGGCATCCATCGCCGTCACATCGCCGCCGATGGGGAGATGACATCCGACCTCGCCTTCCACGCCGCACAACGCGCGCTCGACATGGCCGGGATGGGCATCGGGGAGATCGACCTGATCGTCGTCGCGACCGCGACACCGGATCAGACCTTCCCGTCGACCGCGACGCGCGTACAGAATCATCTTCGGATGCATCACGGATTCGCCTTCGACGTGCAGGCGGTCTGCTCGGGTTTCGTCTATGCGCTTTCCGTCGCGACCCAGTTCATCGAGACGGGCAAGGCGCGCGCGGCCATCGTGATCGGGGCAGAGACCTTCTCGCGCATTCTCGACTGGTCGGACCGGGCGACCTGCGTGTTGTTCGGTGACGGAGCCGGAGCGGTCGTCCTGAAGGGCGAGGCGGGGACCGGAACCACCGAAGACCGGGGCATCCTGAGCACCGAACTGCGGTCGGATGGCGCGCATAATGCCGCGCTGTATGTCGATGGCGGTCCCTCGACCACCGGCATGGCCGGACATCTGCGGATGAACGGGCGCGAGGTGTTCAAGCACGCCGTCCGAAATCTCGCGGAGATCGGCGAGGCGGCACTGACAACCGCGAAGCTCATGCCGGCAGACGTCCAGTGGGTCGTTCCGCATCAGGCCAATGCCCGTATCATCGCCAGCACGGCCCAGAAGATCGGCGTGGAAATGGACCGCGTCATCGTCACCGTCCAAGATCACGCCAACACCTCCGCCGCCTCGATTCCGCTGGCCCTCGACGTTGCCGTTCGCGACGGACGTATCCGGCGAGGCGACCTGCTACTGCTGGAGGCGATGGGTGGCGGATTTACGTGGGGTGCGGCAGCAGTGAGGTGGTGAGTCTCGTTTGTGACACAGTTACCTCCGCGTCATCCGCTATTCATCTTTGACTAAGCGCCTTTGGATATTGACTCTTTTTCGGTTTCACGACTAGTTTGGTCGCGTCGATCGGGGGAGAGAGCGCCACAATGACGTCCAAAACGATAACACGCGCAGATCTCAGCGAGGCCGTCTATCGGGAACTCGGCCTCTCCCGCAACGAATCCGCACAGATGGTGGAGTCCGTTCTCGAACATATCTCCGATGTGCTGACCAAGGGCGACAAGGTCAAGATTTCCTCCTTCGGCACGTTCAGCGTACGCGAGAAGAAGGGCCGGATCGGACGCAATCCCAAGACCGGGGAGGAAGCGCCGATCCACCCGCGCAGGGTGCTTGTCTTCCGCCCTTCGCACGTGTTGAAAGACAAGATAAACGGCGAAACGATAAACGCCGGATGAGCAGTCCGGCGGGGGCCGGACGCGATTGAATTGGGGCTACGGGCGGCTGGAGCGACTGTATGACGAAATCCGAGAAAGCCTTTCGCACGATAAGCGAGGTCTCGAAGGAACTGGATGTTCCGGCGCATGTCCTGCGTTTCTGGGAGACAAAATTCCCGCAGGTCAAGCCGATGAAACGGGGCGGCGGTCGTCGCTACTATCGCCCCGAAGACGTTTCGCTGCTGCGCGGCGTACGCGAGATGCTCCATGTGGACGGTTTCTCGATCAAGGGTGTGCAGAAGGCCCTCAAGGAACAGGGCGTCAAAGCCATCGCCGAACGCTCCGAAGGCGTTCCGATCACGACGCTGGCTCAACAGGAAGTACCGGTCGAAGCGGCGACTGCCGCCGTCCGGCGCGCGGACGGGTCCGTCCCCATGTCCACTGCCGACCGCAAGGCGTTGCGCAAGGCTCTCGAGGCGCTCGTGACCCTTCGCGAATCGCTGTTGGAAAACGGTCGCAAGGCGGCGTAAAGCATTGCGCTCGCTTCGTGCGGGCGCTATGAAACCGCTCAGTCGGGCTATAGCGCAGCTTGGTAGCGCGTTCGTCTGGGGGACGAAAGGTCGTAGGTTCGAATCCTGCTAGCCCGACCAATATCTCCCACGGCACAACCGGGGTCTCTCGATGCAGAGCGGTGATGTCGGCGTTCTTCCTTCCCAGACGATCCGGTCGCTGATCGCCGATGGCGCAATCCGCGCGGATACCCCCGTCGAGGAAGGCCAGATCCAGCCCGCCAGTCTCGACCTTCGCCTCGGTGATACCGCGTGGCGCGTCCGGGCCAGCTTCCTGCCCGGTCATACGGCCACGGTTGCCGACCGCCTCGACGATTTCGCGATGCATCGTATCGACCTGCGCGAGGGCGCTGTCCTGGAAACGGGCTGCGTCTACCTCGTTCCGCTTCAGGAACACCTCGCCCTGCCCCCCACCGTCAGCGCCGCAGCCAATGCCAAAAGCTCGACGGGGCGTCTCGACCTCTTCACGCGCCTGATCGCGGATCATGCGGCTGAATTCGACCGACTCGATGCCGGGTATACCGGACCGCTCTATGCCGAGATATCGCCCCGTACCTTCAGCGTCCTGGCACGTACCGGCGTCAGATTGAACCAGATTCGATTTCGCACCGGCGATACCGGATACGATCCGGAAACTCTCGTGACGCTGCATGAGGAACACCGGCTCGTCACCGTGGAAGGCGAACCGGTCTCCATGGATGCCGCCGCAGCCGAGGGCGGGGTCGGATTCAGCGTCGACCTGCGCGGAAAGGACGATGGCGGACCTGTCGGCTTTCGCGCCAAGCGCCATTCAGCCCTGATCGATCTCGACCGCATCGGGGCGTATCCGGTCGATGAGTTCTGGGACACGCTCCATACCGATCGCCATGGTCGCCTGATCCTCGATCCCGGTGCCTTCTATATCCTCGCCTCGCGCGAAGCCGTTCATGTTCCCCCCTCCACGGCGGCGGAAATGGTGCCCTACTCGGCTCTGGTCGGAGAATTTCGCGTCCATTACGCAGGCTTCTTCGATCCCGGATTCGGCCATGCGGCAGCAGGCGGCAGCGGCGCACGGGGCGTACTGGAAGTACGGTGTCACGAAACTCCCTTCGCGCTGGAGCATGGGCAGGTCGTCGGACGCCTGCTCTACGAGCCGATGCAGGCGGAACCCGATATCCTCTATGGAGGCGGGGCGATGAAATCGAACTATCAGGGACAGGGCCTCAAACTCTCGAAGCATTTCTCGATGCCCTGAGCGATCAGAACAGGTCGGACTGGTCCTCGTCCACCGTCTCGTCGTCATCGTCGTCGTCTTCGGCCACGCGCACCGCGATACCCCCTTGCGGCTGGGCATCGAGCAGACCGGCGGCCTTGAGTTCCTGCACTCCCGGCAGATCACGCACGCTCTCCAAACCGAAATGATCGAGAAACGCTTCGGTCGTCACGAAAGTCACGGGGCGACCGGGCGTCTCGCGCCGCCGCCCGAGGCGTATCCATTCGAGATCGAGCAGCAGGTCGAGCGTACCGCGCGAGACGGCGACCCCGCGCACTTCCTCGATCTCCGCGCGGGTCGCAGGCTGATGATAGGCTATGATCGACAGAGTCTCGACGGCGGCGCGCGACAGTTTTCGGGTCGCCGTCTCTTCACTGCGCAGCAGGAACCCCAGATCGGAGGCCGTGCGGAATGCCCATTTGCCTGCCACACGGATCAGCGTGACCCCGCGCCCCGCATAATGCGCCTCCAGCCGGCGCAAGGCCTCGGCGGCATCGGAGCCGCGCGGCATCCGCCTTTCCATCGCTTCCGCCGACAGCGGTTCGACGGTCGAGAAGAGCATGGCCTCGATCATCCGCTCCTGCTCGTCGGCATCGGGCGGCGCGAAGCCAAGGTCTTCCTGATCGGCGTCACTCATGGGCCACGCGACGCAATTCGATGGGACCGAACGGCTCGGACTGGCGCAGGGCCAGCGCCCCGTCTCGAGCCAGTTCGAGCGTGGCGGCAAATGTGCTGGCCACGGCAGAGCGCACCATCTGCGGCTCACGCCAGTCCAGGGGAAGGAACGCCTGCAACTGCGTCCAGTCGAGGGCAGTGCCGAGGCTCAGGCCGAGGCGGCGCAGGGCGTCCTCCATCGCATAGATCTTCGGGCGCTCGACATGCAGCGGCGTATAGGCCGCGCGGGTACTGATGCGGGCGTAGCCCTGCAGCAGATCGAGCAGCGTCACCCGCCATTCCGTCTGCCGATCCACGACCAGCGGATCGGGGGCACCACGGGCAAAGACATCGCGCCCGAGCCTGTTGCGCGCCATCAACCGCGCCGCCACCCCGCGCATCGCTTCGAGCCGTTGAAGCTGAAAGGCAAGCCGCGCAGCCATCTCTTCCGCATCCGGCCCCTCATCTTCGCTTGGGTCGGGCGGCAGCAGCAGGCGCGACTTTAGATAGGCGAGCCATGCGGCAGTCACGAGGTAATCGGCGGCGATCTCCAGCCGCAGATGACGGGCCGCGTCGATGAAAGCCAGATACCGGTCGGCAAGTTGCAGGATCGACACCTCGCGCAGATCGACTTTCTGCTGCCGTGCAAGGGTCAGAAGCAGGTCGAGCGGCCCCTCGTAGCCATCGATATCGAGCAGGAGGCCATCGGCCTCCTCAGACATGGAATCCGCCACGGTCTGCAAGGGTCGCGTAGCGTGCCACGCTTGCAGCGATATCAGTCTCCGCCGCCTGCCGCATGGCGAGTGCGCGGACACTGCGTTCCTCGGCAACCGCCGTGAGAGGGCGCAGCGTTTGCGCTATCGCCGTCATCTCTTTCGCATCACCGTTGCAATGCAGGACCAGATCGCATCCAGCGTCCAACGCGAGGGTCGTACGCATTCCGAAATCGCCCTCCAGCGCCTTCATCGACAGGTCGTCGCTCATCACTAACCCGGAAACTCCCAGATTCTCGCGGATATAGCGCATGACCGTCGGCGACAGGGTGGCGCAGGAATCGGGGTCGAGCGCCTCGTAGACGATATGCGCCGTCATCGCGAGCGGGGCATCGCAGAGCGCCGCGAAGGGACGGAAATCCGTCTCCGCCAGATCGTCCAACGCACCGTCGACGCGCGGCAGGGCCTCATGGCTGTCCGCACCGGCCCGTCCATGTCCCGGCACATGTTTGATGACCGGCAGGACCCCGGCATGGAGCAACCCGTCATACACGGCCCGTCCCCGACGGATCACCTCGTCTGCCGTCCGCCCGAGTGCCCGGTCGCCGATGATGTCATGCGCGCCCGTGACGGGAATATCGAGGAGCGGGGCGCAATTCACATCGATCCCGACTCCGGCAAGTTCAGCGCCGATGAGGCGATACCGCAGCCGCAAGGCTTCGCAGCGTTCGTCCTCGTCGAGCGTATCGGCGGTCGCCGTGGCCAGCGCCGGAGACCAGCCGCGCCAGTGGGGCGGACGCAGGCGCGCGACCCGGCCACCTTCCTGATCGATGAGGATCGGCGCATCCCGTCCGACGCTGTCGCGCAGGGCACGGGTCAACCTACGCACCTGAACCGGCGTGTCGATATTGCGGGCGAAGAGGATGAACCCCCACGGATCGACATCGCGAAAGAAGGCCCGCTCGTCATCAGACAGGGCGGTCCCCGTACAGCCGAAGATCGCGGCAGCGGTCACGACGCGCCGATCAGCGCGCCGGAACGAAGCAATCGACGCCGCGCACGCGAAGCTGATCGCAGAGCTGAACCGCCTGCCGCGAATCCCGGAGGGGACCGGCGCGAAGACGGAAGAGGCTCTGTCCCTGTGCCGTGCGGACCGGCTGCACCTGAATGCCCAACTGACCGAGCAAGTCGGGATGCTGCGCCCGAAGCTGCTGCCACCGCGCACGGACGAGATCACCCGTCGGCATCGCACCGAGCTGTACCTGCGCATCGCCGATGGGTTGCGACGGTACCCGGACCGGCTGCGCCTGAAGCGTCGGCGCAACGACCTGACCCGGCAGCGCCGAACCCGGTACGGGCACGACCACGGGGACGATGGTCGTCGCGACCGCTGCAGATGGTTGGGCGTTGGGCGTTCGCAGGCCAGCGGGACGGGGTGGCCGCTGCGCAAGATCGGGTTTCGCGCGCGGAACGGGGTAGAGAACGAGTCCCCGTCCGAAATCCGCTTCGGTCAGCGAACCCGATGGGCCGGTTGCCGGCGCCACGGCGACGGTCGTATCCGCCGCTCGGGTCAGCGGTGCTGCTGCTGGCACACCACTTCCGGCACCGGGCGCCACCAGAGCCGCAACATCGCGCTCGGCAGCGGCGCGCAGTTCGGCGCTCGCCCGATCTCCTGCCGTGCGCGTCGCTTCGCTCGCCGCCGTCTCGGCGCGCAGTACAGCATCGGAATCTGCCACCTGCACTTCCGCGCCCCCTGCCAGTTCCAGATCGCCCGTGCGATCCGGTGCGGCATTGTCGGTGAGGGATGGCTGGCCGTTCACGGAAGACGCAAGCTGCAATTCCTCGATCCGCAATGCATCCTGCTGCGCCGCCGTCACGGACAACGTGCCCGCCGGATCGAGCGCCCGTTCGGGCAGGCGGTCGCTGACGACCACTCCGTCCTGCTGACCGGTCGACGTCCCCGCCCGGCGGATCTCGTCGATCATCGTGTAGGCATCGTTGTCCTGATTGACGATAGGCGTACCGCCCTCGTCGATCGGGGCCATCTTGGCCTCGCCAAGATCGGCGCTGATAAGAGGCGCATCGTCCACGCTCGTCCGCTGGCCCAGCTTGTAGGCCGCGAAGACCAGTCCGCAGCCGATCAAGAGGGTCATCAAAACGCCGAGGATCGCTCCCCCGCTGCCACCGGCGGTTTCCCTGCGATCATCGTAGTCATCGGACACGAGGCCCGGATAGCTTTCACTTGTGCTCATCGTCCTGCCCGGCGGTCTTTTTTATACATCGCACGCTGTCCCGCCCAATCCGGCGCGCTTCCTGCAAAAAGCGATATCGAAAGCGATATTTCATCGACCTTACCGCATTTCCTGCATCGGCGTCACGCCCAAGATGCACAACCCATTGAAAATAGTGAGGGCGCAGGACCGCGCAAGAGCCAACCGGGCCAAAGTAGCCGCCTTTTCACCGGGTTGCACGAAGCGAAGCGTTTCATCCGTATTGCCCCGATTCCAGAGCGAATGGAAGGCGCTGGCCAGATCGTAGAGGTAGAAAGCGATCCGATGCGGCTCGTGCGCCTCCGCCGCCAGCCGTACCTGCCGGGGCCACTCGGCGATCTTCGAGACCAGCGCCAGATCGGCTTCATGGGTCAGGCTCGAAAGGTCGAGGTCGGCCAGTTGGGCATCCTCCGGCACCGTGATCCCGGCCTCGTCCCGCGCCCGCCGCAGCAGCGAACACACGCGCGCATGGGCGTATTGGACGTAGAAGACCGGGTTGTCCTTCGACTGCTCGAGCGCCTTCGAGAAATCGAAGTCCAGCGATGCGTCGTTCTTGCGGGTCAGCATGACGAACCGCACGACCCCGGCCCCGACCTCGTCGATCAGATCGCGCAGGGTCACGAAGGTGCCCGCCCGTTTGGACATCTTCAGTTCCTCGCCGTCCCGCATGAGTTTGACGAGCTGCGTGAGCTTGATGTCGAGCCGGTCCGACCCGTCGCCCAGTGCCTTGCAGGCGGCTTTCATCCGTTTCACATAGCCGGAATGGTCCGCGCCGAACACGTTGATGAGTTCGTCGGCCCGTTGCAGCTTGTCGTAGTGATAGGCGATGTCCGGGGCGAAGTAGGTCCATGATCCATCGGATTTCCTGATGGGCCGGTCCACGTCGTCGCCATACTCGGTGGACTTGAACAGCGTCTGCTCGCGCGGTTCCCAATCCTCGGGCTTCATGCCTTTCGGAGGTTCCAGAACCCCTTGATAGATCAAGCCTTTCTCTTCGAGAGACGCGACGGCCTCCTCGATCTTTCCGGTTCCATAGAGCGACTTTTCCGAGAAATACACGTCCATCTCGACGCCCAGAGAGCCCAGATCGGCACGGATCAGATCCATCATCGCCTCGGTCGCGAAGCTGCGCACGACCGGCAACCATTCCTCTTCCGGTTGATCGAGGAACCGCTCGCCGAAGGTCTCCTTCATGGCCTGACCGACCGGCACGAGATAATCGCCGGGATAGAGTCCATCAACGATTTCAATGCTATGACCGTGCGCTTCCTGATATCTCAGAAAAGCCGACCGGGCGAGCGTATCCACCTGACTCCCGCCATCGTTGATATAGTATTCCCGCGTGACGTCATGCCCGGCGAATTCCAACAACGACGCCAGCGCATCTCCGAACACCGCCCCCCGCGTATGGCCCACATGCAGCGGCCCGGTCGGGTTGGCGGACACGTATTCGACGTTGATTTTCTTGCGCTTTTCAGGATCGAGCCGTCCGTAATCACCCCCGGCCACCAGCGCCGCCGCCACCCGCGAGCGCCAGAAT
>ENA-ORXM01001333-ORXM01001333.1-marine-metagenome-genome-assembly--contig:-NODE-1333-length-34948-cov-7.499842_pt1 | contig 34948 bp, 31 predicted proteins | sample MGYA00237867_ERZ511480 | MGnify/ENA primary metagenome ERZ511480 (study PRJEB26309, sample SAMN06266103) | marine metagenome | isolation source: Algal blade | place: United Kingdom:Sidmouth, United... | reverse complement strand
AAGCGGCGGGCGAACAGGAAGATCCCGCTCATGAGCACCGGGGCGCAGCCGATGCCGAGCAGGCCCATCGCGACGACGATCGTCGCCGGGGAGTCCGCCGTGGCGAACAGCAGCGCGCCGCCGGTCCCCGCCACGCCGAAGATCCACCCGGCCGTGCGCCGCGCCATGCTCGACGCCCTGGATACCGCGCGCGCCGACGGCGTGCGGTCGTCGTTCCCGATCAAGAGGTAGCTCGTGATCGACGTGAGCTCCCAGGCCACGAACAACGCGATGAGGTGGTCGGCCCACACGACGCCCAACATCGCTGCCGCGAAGAGGGTCATCAGCCCGGCGAGGCGGGTATGGCCCGGCTTGATGTGCGAGAAGTAGCCCATTGCATACACGCAGACGAGCAGGCCGATTCCGGAGACGAGCAGCGTCATGACCAGGCCGAACGCGTCGAAACGAAGGTGCAGATCGAGATCGAGCGAGGTGATCCAGCCGATCGATTCCATCACTGGGTCACCGCCGACGCCGCGCCCATCGAAGACCACGACGTCGAAGTCGCCAGCACCACCGCCGTCGCCTCGCCACCCGGCCCGCCGACCGAGGCCAGCGCGGTGCGGAGCGCCGGGCGGCCGCGCACGGCGCGGGTGCCGGCCAGCCTGCGCGACAGGCGGCGCACGCCCCAGGCGGCCGCGATCAGCACGGCCAGCGCCACGATTTCCTCGATCGCTCGCTCGCCCAATCCGATCAGGCAGGCGGCTACGCCAGCACCTAGTGCACCGAAGAATGGGAAACGCCCGAGCGGGCTGTCGACAACTGGCGAGTCGCTCAACAGGTTGGCCCATCGACCTTCGGGCACGAACGCCTTGCTGACCGCGTAATCGGTGGATGCCGTTCCCTTGAGACCAGCCACGTGCCAGGTGTCGAGCAGCTCGACATCGGACGGGTCGAAGAAGACGAACGGCGCGAACGCTCCGTCGCCGGTGAGCGCTTTCTCGCCCGCCGCATCGACCACGCGCACGCCGCCACCGATCCACGTGCAGTGATCGGTGCCGGACCCCCATGCCCATCGCCCCGTTACTTCCAGACCACCGTCGACCAGGGTTGCGGTCCCAGCTGGCATGCCGAACCCGCCGGTACACGCAGCAGGATCGCGGTAGATGGTTTCGGCCCAGTCCGAACGCACACGGTGCGAAGTCAGCGCGGTGGTGTTCGCGATCATCACGCACCACCCGGCAGCGCCATCGGCTTTGGCAGTGGCTTCGATGGTGCGCAGGCCATCGGTGACCGAAGCGGCTTCTCCCCCACATTCCGCTGCAACCCACCGACGGAGCATGCCGGCATCGGTCAGCGCTCGGGTGACCTCGGGGTGCAAGGAGCCCAGCGCTTCGGTGTCGGGGGCTCGTATGCGAGCAAGATCCAGCGCAGTCTGTTCGGGCACCTGTCCAATGTAGATGCATGCTCACTTCGGTGTGAAGCCCAGTTTCTGACTACTCTCAGCTAATGGCAACTGTTTCTTTCGAAGGCGAAACCCACGACGAGATCGTGAGCAAAGTTCGATCATGGCTCGAGTCGGTCGAGTCCGGCCAGAACGACGTCGAGGCGATGATCAACCAGCAAGCCGAACTGACCAAGGATGCGCTTCGCATCATCGCCAAGTCCGCGCCCGGTCCGATCTCCGACAACGACGTCGTGAAGTCGCTGACCGAGATGGGTTACAAGGCAACCGACGCCACTCGCGACGCCGCACTCAACGCGCTGAGTTCGCTTGAGTCGGCAACCGGTGGTTCGATGGTCAAGAACGTCGCCGACCAGGGCTCCAAGGCCATGTTCAAGATGAACGCCGCTATCGCCAAACAGTTCCTCAAAGCCGTCACCGACTGAGACATCTGCGAGTCTGGCAGAGTGCGCTGCGCCAACTTGACGCTCATCGGTCCTTACCGCAGATCGTTGAGTCCGGCGATCGAGGTGGCGGTCACAAAACCAACCGGGCGTCCTTCGCCGTCGAGTACCGCCACCGCAGCGGTGTTGTAGTCGCTCATCGCCCGAGCCGCTTCGAGTGCTGGAGTCGTCTGGGTGACCGCGGGGATATCGCGCATGATCAGATGCACCTCGGCATCCATGCCGTGATCCATGAGGCATGACGCAATATCGGCAAGAACCAGAAGTCCGCGGTATTCGCCGCCGGGGTCGCAGACCGCAACAACGCCGAGGCCGGATGTTTCGTCGATCTCGTCGACGACTTCGAGCAGGGGCCGTTGGGGTTCGACTCGATCGGTGAACGGGACCGTTACTTGTTGGGTGGACAGCCGCAGCCGGGCTTCGAGTTGGCCACCTCGCTCGTCGACCTGCTCGGTCGATACCGAGACGTCGCCCATGAGCGACTGCGAGACCGCAGTCGCGATGAGTGCGGGAATGACGAATTCGGCACGGCCCGTGGTCTCGGCCACAAACATCACGGCCGCCAAGGGCGTGCGATAGCCAGCCCCGAGGACCGCAGCAAGCCCGATAACGGGGTACAGGCCGTTCGAGGGAGCATCGAAGATGACCTCGACGACTCGTCCGAGCAGCAGCCCCTGGACAACCAGCGGGATGAAGACACCACCGACGCCGCCGGCACCGAGCGTGACCGACGTTGTCACCGCCCGGATTGCGAACAGCGCAATGATCACCCACACGCTGATTGTCGGATCCAGAACTACATCGACGATCGATTCGGCGCCGGGACCAAGTGTGACCGGAATGTCAACGAGCTGATCGGTGATCAACACGGCCGCAGCCAGCGACGCTGCGGCCAGGGGTAGCCGCACCGCAATCGGCGCGACCTTGCCCGCAGTCTTTGCGAACTGGAACATGGCGGCAATACCACGGGCTGCGAAACCTGCCAGCAACCCGATCACGACGGCACCGAAAACCTCGTCGAGCAGCGGGACTTCGGCGGGGCCGATGGACAAGAGCAGCCCTGGACCGAGAATGATCACAAAGGTGATGTAGGAAGCAGCAGACGCGACGAGCGCAGGAATCAACGCGTGTTTCGCGATATCTCGGCGAAACGGGGTCTCGAGCGCGAACAACACGCCGGTCGCAGGCGCCCGGAACACGGCAGCCACCGCAGCGGCCGCGCCGGCGGCGAGCAAGAGCCGGTGGTTGCGGCCGCCGAGCACCTTGAGCTCACGCCGACCGAGCCATTGACCAAGGTTTGCGCCGGCAAAGATGGCCGGGCCTTCCAGGCCTGCGGATCCTCCCATGCCAACGGTTGCAAGTGATGCGGTGAGTTTGGGGCCCAAACGACGCGGTTCGAGTTCGACGCTGCCATGAAATGCTTTGACGTACTCGTCAGACGTGCTCGGCCCGCTATCCCACGCCACTCGCAGAATGATCGCCGTGAGCGCCAAGCCGATCCCCGGGGCCACAACCTGAACCCAGAGCGGGGCGACGACGAGCCAATGCAGCATCTGTTCGATGGCGATCCAGTCGATGGCCACCACGACCAGACCAACACCGATGCCGAGCACGGCATACAGGATGAAGCGACCAATGCCCTCGACGCCTTCGTTTGTCGACTCGATCCCGGTGTCGCGTGATTGGCGCAATCGTCGCCGCCAACGATTCGCGTCCGAAGATAGTGGAATCTGCGCCATGCAGGCTCGATCTTACGAGCCCGTCGCTTCTACGCTGGGGACATGGCAACTCCTGGTTCTGATCGTCGGCTCGACATTGTGGTTTTTGGTGCCACCAGCTTTGTCGGCAAAATCCTTTGTAGGTATCTGGTCGAGCGGCATGGAACCGACGGCGAGCTCCGCTGGGCAATCGCTGGTCGCAATGCCGACAAGCTCCGGTCGACGGCCGGCGAAACCGGCGCCGATGTCGAACAGATTGTGGCCGATGCTTCGGACCCAGCGGCGATGGCCGAGTTGGTCGCCGATACCTGCGTGGTCATCTCCACCGTTGGCCCCTATGCGTTGTACGGCAGCGCGCTGGTCGAGGCTGCCGCCGCGGCGGGAACCGACTACTGCGACCTGACGGGCGAGCCGCAGTGGATGCAGAAGATGATCGACGCCCACGGCGCTGCGGCCCAGGCCAGCGGCGCCAGGATCGTGCACACGTGCGGGTTCGATTCGATTCCGTCGGACCTGGGAGTGTGGTTCACCCAGCAGCAGGCCATCGCCAAGTTCGACACCCACTGCTCGTCCATTGCCATGAGGGTCAAGGCCATGAAAGGCGGCGCCAGCGGTGGCACGATTGCCAGTGGCATGAACGTCATGGACGAAGTCGCAAACGACCCGGCGTTGCGCAAGGTGCTGGCCAACCCCTACGCGCTCGCACCAGCCGACATGCGCACCGGACCAAAGCAACCCAACGTCACGATCCCCACGAACAGGGATGCATCGGGCGAATGGGTGGCGCCCTTTGTCATGGCCTCGATCAACACCCGGGTGGTACAGCGCTCGCATGCATTGCTCGGTCGACCCTGGGGCGACGACTTCTTGTACGACGAGGCAATGATGATGGGCGATGGCGCCGTCGGTGCTGCCAAGGCAGCCGCCCTGACCGGAGGCCTCGGCGGCTTCATGGCGGTGGCAGCTGTTGGACCCATCCGCAAGCTGCTCAACAACTACGTTCTGCCCAAGCCCGGCACCGGGCCGAGCCCCGAAGAACAGCAAGCGGGCTTCTTCGACCTGCGGTTCTTCGGCGAGACCGCAGCCGGGCAGAAGATCGTGACCAAGGTGACCGGCGACGCCGATCCTGGCTACGGGTCGACCGCCAAGATGCTCGGCGAGGCGGCGGTGGCGTTACTCGATCTGGACCACGCGGCTACTGCAGGCGGTTTCCATACCCCCACCACCGCCTTCGGCGACGACCTCATCGGGCGGCTCGTCGAACATGCCGGAATGTCGTTCAGCGTCCTGGACTGAGCCTTCGATTTACGGGCATGCGCCGCGGCTGACATCATCTAAGCCCAGGCACAACGATCCACGAAACGAGTGCGGGCCATGGACATCGCCATCACGACCGGCTTTTCTCACAAGACGCCGATCGACTTCATCGTCGGCGCAGCCCAGCGGATTGAAGCCGCTGGCTTCGCCGCCGTCTGGGTCCCCGAGCACGTCTTGTTCTTTCCCGATTACGCATCGTCGTATCCCTACAGCGACGACGGCAAGGTGCCCGGCAATCCCGATGGGGTGCTCGATCCGTTCACGGCGCTGACCTTCATCGCTGCCCACACGACCACGCTTCGCCTCGGCACCGGGATCTGTCTTGTTCCCCAGCGACAACCGGTGTACACCGCAAAGATGGTCGCCGACCTTGACTATCTCTCGCAAGGCCGGGTCGATTTCGGCATCGGCATTGGTTGGCTGGCCGAAGAATTCGATGCGCTCGGTCTCGACTTCTCGGCCCGGGCGGCACGGTGCAACGAGTACATGGCGGCCATGAAGGAGTTGTGGGGTCCTGATCCGGTGAACTTCTCGGGTGAGACCGTGACCATCACCAACGCCCAGTTCAATCCCAAGCCGGTGCAGTCGCCCCACCCGCCGATCTTCGTCGGAGGTGAGAGCACCCCTGCTCTACGACGAGTCGCCACCTTTGCCGATGGCTGGTATGGCTACGGGGTCGCGCCCGAGGATGTCGCCGACATGCTCGCACGACTCGACGAACACCTCGACGCCGCTGGCCGCAGTCGGTCCGAGATCAAGATCTATCTGTGTCCGAATCGACTTCGGGTCGACCCCGACGTCACCGCGGCCTATGCAGAGGCCGGCGTCGACCAGCTCATCTTGGGCCTGTCTGGTCGAGACCTCGATCATCTCGACCAGCGCATCGACAAACTACGCACTGCAACAGGGATGAACTGACATGGCCCACGAGCACCACCATGAAAACACTCATGATCACCAGCACGGCAACCCCAAGGATCGTGAGCTGAAGTCGATCTTGCGCTACATCAAGATCGCTCCTCGCATGTGGCGATCCGAGGTGAACAATGCGGTTGTCGACCTGATCGATCCCCAGCCGGGCGAAACCGTGATCGACATCGGTGCGGGCATGGGACCCGGGGTCATGCGAGCCGCTCGCAGCGGTGCAGAAGTGGTTGCCGTCGACCCGACGCCGTTCATGCGCACGGTGATGACGGCGCGACGATTCACGACGACGCGCCGCAAATCGATCAGGATCGTCGATGGTGCCGCCGAAGCCCTGCCTGCGTCAGATGGCGGCGTCGATGCACTGTGGTCGGTCAACACCATGCACCACTGGAACAGCGTCCCCGACGGTGCAGTCGAGATCGCTCGGGTGCTGGCCCCGGGTGGCCGCGTGGTGCTGGTCGACGAGAACTTCGCCGACCCACGCCATCCCCATTCCGAGCAGTGGCACAAGCGCCATGGTGACAGCGACCATCACGGATTCTCCATGGTCGACGCCGCCGAGATCGGCGAACTCATGGCCGAAGCGGGACTGACCGACGTCGTGGCCGAATCGCGTGACATGGCTGGTCGCCCCGTGATCGCCGTGACCGCCCGAGGGCCGAACCAGGACGCGGCTGAGTAATGCCGGTGCTTCGTATGGGCGGCCCCGTGCCAGTAGTAGCGACCGTCCGAACCGAGGCGAACATTCTTCGCCGAGCCGTCGAGGTTGCCGTTTCCTCGCCATGGCCGCGCGAGTCCATGGCGATTGCGTAGTAGCCAGCCTGGTCCAGCGTCTGGTCGGCGCCCGCCATTTGTGTCGTGTCTGTCCACCACCATGCTGCAATAGCAGCACCCGGCCGTTCGGATCGCCCCACGCATCGCCGCGGATCGTGACACCGCTGGCGCCCTGCCATTCGTGCATGGGTACTGGAGCACCCGGCAGTGGCGTCCGTTCGATGGTCTCACTACCCGTCATGGCTCAACCATGCAGGCCACACCTGTCGAGCAACAAATTCAGAGCATGGGCTGGCGTTGATGCGTTATGGTGCCGAGGTGCCAGCTATGGCATCAGATGCCGCCGAGTTTCAAGAGTTTCAAGGAGGGTTGACATGACTATCTCATCGATCCCCATCCTTGGCCGCGTGCACTGACCCTCTGCTGATCGCAGATCTCCTCGTGGCCGTCCCTGAAACCGCCACATCAACTGGAGAACTGCTATGCGCACCCCACCTCCATGGCTCGTCGATGAGCCGTGGACCGACACCGACTTCGGTGTCATCAAATCGGGCAAGGAAGCCCAGGTCAATCTGGTCGAACGCACCAACGGCGATGGCGAGACCTGTCTGTTGGCGCGAAAGCGCTATCTGCCTCGGGAGGTGAAAACCAAAGGGCAACTCGACGCCATGGGCGTGCAACGGGCGTCCACGTTTGTGAACGACGCCCGTTACCGGGAAGGCAGATCGTTCCGCAAGAGTCGCGACCGTCGCGCCGTCGAACGCTTCTCGGCCTACTGCAAACAGCTGATGCAGGACAGGTGGACCGGCCAGGAGCACCAGGTCATGTCCCAGCTATGGGATGCAGGCATGGCGGTGCCCTACCCGATCGCCTACGCCGACGATGTGTTCGACATGCAATACATCGGCGACGGTGACCAAGCAGCCCCGCAACTACATGCCGCTCGGCTCGACAAGACAGAACTCGCCAGTGCGTTCGACCAACTCGTGCACGGTTTGCGTCGGTTGACCGGCGAGGGACTCGTGCACGGTGACCTGTCGGTCTACAACCTGTTGTGGTGGAACAACGAACTGTGGTTCATTGACTTCCCCCAGACCATCGACCTGGCCGCGAACCTGCAGGGCCTCGACTTCTTGCATCGCGACGTCGTCAACGTCTGCACCTGGTTCAACCGCAAAGGCCACACCGTCGACCCCGACGAGCTCTTCGCAGAACTACTCAGCCATACTTAGTGCCGTGACCGATGACGAAGCCGTGACCGAGCCTCACCCCGAGGGGATCGATACCGGGTTGATCGACGTGCACGGTCACATCGTGCTCGAGGGTTCGCTCGGCGCGGCCGGACCGGTGTGCGGACCCGAGCTCGGCGCGTACGAAGATGGCACGCCATGGTTTCGCGTCGGTGATTGGCGCCTCGATGGCGTGCCGTATCGCGAGTCGTTGTTCATGCAGGTCGACCTGCGGCTGGCCGCAATGGATGCCGCTGGTATTCGGGTGCAAGCGCTGTCGCCGAATCCGCTCACCTATCTGCATTTCATTCCCGCCACCGACGCCATCAGCTACTGCCGAGCACACAACGACGACATGGCCGCCATCGTCGCCGCACACCCAGACCGATTCGTGGGCCTGGCGTCGCTGCCCATGCAGGACATCGATGCTGCGGTGGCCGAACTCGACCGATGTGTGAACCAGCTGGGTCTTCTCGGCTCCTACACCGGCACCGATTTCGGCATGCACCTGGACGACGAGCGGCTCGATCCATTCTTCGAAGCATGCGTGGCGTTCGATGTCCCCTGGTTCTTGCATCCGGCGCCGACCGGGCTCGATGGTCCGCTACGCGATGATCGCATGAGCAGGTTCAGCCTGGAACTCGTGGCCGAGTTCTCATTGGAAGAGATGTTGGCGGTGGCCATGCTGGTCTTCGGCGGCACCTCTCGCCGTCATCCTGACCTCGATATCTGCATCTCGCATGGCGGCGGCTCGTTTCCGATGCATCGAGCCAAGATCCGCAAACTGGCCGAACGCCGCCCGTCATCACCCGACTGGATCAAGGAGCCAGGGGCCTTCGACGCCGCCGTCGATCGACTGTGGTTCGACTGTCATGTGACCGGCCCAGCCGAATTCGCCTTTGCCGTGGATCAACTCGGTATCGATCGCCTGGTGTTCGGCACGAACTTCGGTGGCTGGGATGGCGGCACAACCGACCATGTCGCCCATCTCTCTCGGACCCTGAACAGCAACGCCGCCAGACTGCTACGCCTGGCGAAAAGAGCGCCGCACCTACTCGTTGGTGACACCCAGGCCCAGGCCGCCGTCGACGGTTAACACGTTGCCGGTGGTCCACTCGGCTCGCACCAGGTATTCGAAGGCCTCGGCGATCTCCTGCACGGTGCCGATTCGTCCGAGCGCATGCAGGGAACTCATGGCACCCAATCGCTCGCGCTGTTCGTCTGTTGTCGTCAGCCCGGCACGCACGTTGATCTCGGTCATCACCGCTCCTGGGCGCACGCACCCGACTCGAATCTTGTCCTTGCCCAGCTCGGCCGCCAATACAGCGGTCAGTGTCTCCAACGCGCCCTTGGTGGCGGCATAGGGAGAGGCATTCGGAAACGCCCGCTGCGTATGCACCGACCCCACGAACACGATGCAACCCTGTCGAGCGGCGAGGTGAGCGTGCGCTTCCTTGCACAGCATCATGCCTGCGACCACGTTGGTATTGAAGATGTCGAGCAGCTCGCTCTCATCGAAGTCGGCCACGTCGCTGCGGTACATGTTGCCGGCGTTGGAAATCAGCACATCGAGTTGCCCGCCATGGTCCACGGCCGCGCTGACCATACGCGCCCGATCCTCGGCCACGGTCACGTCACCAGTCACCGCCAGACAGGCGGCACCGATCTCGGAACCGACCCGGTGCAGCGGTTCGGGCCTACGGCCAGCAATGGTGACGTTGGCACCCAGTTCGACAAAATGGCGAGCGGCGCCCTCGCCAATACCCGATCCCCCACCGGTGATCAGGATGGACATGCCTGCGACATCGCGCACTAGAGACCAGCCTCGGCTCCCGCTGCGGACGCAGCCTCCAGATCGATGCGATAGGTGGCGGCGGCCGTGTTCACGAACAGGTCAGCTTGCTCTTCGGCCGAGTAGTCAGCGGCCATGATCTGCATGGCATTCCAGAGAACTGCGTAGGGCAGAGATTGCCGATCGACCGGAAAGTTCGATTCGAACATGCAGCGACTCGGTCCGAAGGTGTCGATGCTCCATCGAACGTCGTCGGACCAGTAGTCGGCGACCTGTTCCGACGATGGCGGCTTGTGGAAGTCGCTCCAGCCGGTGCCGAACGTATTGTCCATACCAATGCCACCGACTTTGAGCACGATGTTCGAGCATTCGGCGGCGGCCGACATGGCTTGCTTCCATTGCGCCACGACCTCGGCTCGTCGCGTGGCATAGCTGCCCACGCCCAATCGACCGCCGAGGTGGTCGAGCACGATAGAGAGTTCGGGCACCGCATGTGCCAGTTCTACGAGTTCGGGTATCTGATGGTGATACAGCCAGCTGTCGAAGCTGAACCCCATCTCGGCCAGGGTTCGTGCGCCGTTGATGAACCCGTCGGTCTGCATCATGTGCTGCGTTGCACCGGTGTGCGCGTTGTGGGCCTGGGGGTCTTCGTCCCACGGCGTTGCGTGGCGGATGCCGCGGAAGAGCCCAGCTCCGGCTTTCTCGTGCGCCGCAAGTACCTCCTCGACTTGCTCGCCGAGCATCAGATCGGCATGGCTCACAATGGCCCCGATGACCGCGCCGTCTCGTTCGGCCATCTCGGCGGCCTCACCGGCAACGAATCGGGTCTCGCCCACCGGAGCCAGATGGGCATCGGCGTCACGGTCCCACTTCGAACGGCACTCGACGAAAACGGTGTGGGTGACGTTGTGCGTGCCTCCGGTATCGGCCAGTAACTCGTTGGCGAGATAGGTGCTGTCGTTGCGGTTCCACAGATGATGATGTGGGTCGATAATCTGCTGCTTGGGGTCCATTGCTGCCTCGGTGCGCAGCGACAGCCAGTCGAATCGATCCAGTTCCATAGGTGCATTGTGACGAACGGCCGCTCCAATGGCTAGTCCGATATCAACAGGCCACTGGGTTCGACCCATGGGTGCACCCACAGAAGAAGAGATCATGAAGCTGGTGGGCCACCGTTTCCCCGGCGGGAATCGCGTCATCGAGCACTGGGAGAACTGGCTGCTCACCGACTGCACCGGTCGCGAGCAGTTGCCCGATGAACTCGTGCATCCGGTCGCGCTGTTTCATGTGCCGATACAGGGAGCTGGCACATCGATCGCCGAACTGTGTGCGCTCGGTCAGGTCGAAGGAGCCGGGTCGGTCGGTCTCGACAGTTACGACTGGCAGTACTTCCAGCCGCTCCGTGAAGGAATCGACTACCGCTTCGAGGGCAGGTCTCTCCTATATCACCAACATGCTCTTGGCCTGGCAGGGTGTGTCTTGTATCCGGCGACCCGGTGCTCGACCATCAAGATGTCACCGCTACCGGAACCGTGACCTCGGTCGATACCGTCGACGGCGAGCTGCGGGCCACCTGCAACGTGCGTTTGCTTCGAGACGGAGCATCGGTCGTGACCGGCGTTGCCGCGATAGCACTGGCGTAGGTATTCGATCTGACGTCAGCGGATGAGCCCCAACAGGTGACCAGCTCCGGTGACTCTGTCGACGAACTCGGGTTCGTATGCGCTCGACGGATCAGCCCGCACGAGTTCGTCGATCGCATGGGCATCGACGCCAATCAGTATGCGCCATTGCCCCGCGAGCACCGCATCGAGAATCACCGTGGCGGCGGCGGTTGAACTCGTCGGCGCATCGTCTCGAAACGCCTCGCCCAATCCGGCAACCAGGGCTTCGATATCGCTGTCACTCATGTGGTCGACCGGGATGTCTTGCAGCGCGAGACGCTTGCGCACATCGATCACGTTCACACCGCCGTGCACTTCTGCGCTGTTGAGCATGATCGATGTGCCGATATGGCCGGGCATGACCACGTGTGCCGACAGGTGCGGAGCGTTCACCCGAAAGTCCGCAATCAGCGCCTCGGTAAACCCCTTGACCGCAAACTTGGCCGCGCAGTAAGCGGTGTGCGGCCGGTCGGCTCCGACCGAAGCCCAGAAACCGTTGATGCTCGACGTGTTCACCAATGCACCGTCTTCGCTGCGAACCAGTAGCTCCATGAACGCACGAGCGCACAGGTACACGCCGTTCCAACAGATGTTGAACGTGCGTTCCCAGTCAGCACGCTCATCGGCAACGAAGCTGCCACCACCGCCGATTCCCGCATTGTTGAACAGCACATCGATGTGATCGGCTTCGTGACTGGATTGCACTGCATCGCGGAAGGCCAGCACCTGTGCTTCGTCGGCGACATCACAGACGTGGCTGCTGATCCGGCAATTCGGCGACGCCGCTGCAACCAACGCTGCCGTCTCGGCCATGTTCTCTTCGCTGATGTCGCACATGGCCACGTGCGCACCGGCCGCAGCCAGCTGCAGCACCAGCTCGCGGCCCATGCCGGTCCCGCCGCCGGTGACCACCGCCAACTTGCCCTCATACGTGTTCATCTGGTTACTCCTCGATCGACAACCACTGTGGCACCATCACACCCGGCCGACGAAAATGGTCCCTTGCCCCTGGTGAGATCGCTGATGGTGCTGCCGTCGACCCTGCCATCAGAAGGAGCGACGCTAACGCTGCCGCATCGGTTGTGCCTGGGCGGCGGAGCTGACATTGAAGTTGTTACCCGACAGCATTCTCAGCTCTCGGAGAAGCGATGGCAAACGCCAAATCATCTCGCCATCGAGAAGAACTCGTCGTTGGGGCGGATGGCTGCCAGGTTGGCGATCCGGTTGGACATGGCGAAGAAGGCGGCGATCGCACCGATGTCCCAGATCTCGTCGTCGGTGAAGCCGTTGGCTCGCATCTGGTCCAGGTGCGCATCGGCGACCGTGGCCGACTCGTGTGCCACCTTGAGGGCGAACTCGACGATGTACTGCTCTCGTTCCGACAAGTCGGCCTTGCTGGGGTTCGTTGCCAGCTGATCTGCGATCAGCGGGTTCTTGGCCCGGATGCGCAGAATCGCACCATGGGCGATCACGCAGTAGAGGCAGCCGTTCGTGGCGCTGGTTGCGACCACGATCATCTCGCGTTCGGCCTTGCTGAGACCTTCGGATTTGTCCATCAGGGCATCGTGCGCCGCGAAGAAGGCACGGAACTCATCGGGCCGATGTGCCAGCGCAAGGAACACATTGGGCACAAACCCCGACTTCTCCTGCACGGTCTCGATCATCTCGCGGATGTCGTCGGGCAGGTCAGCCAACGCGGGAACAGGGAACCGGGAAATTGCGTGATCACTCATACCCAGCAACCTAGAGCGCAACGCCCAGGTCTGTGACCTCGACCCGGTGCTAGTTTTCGCATCGTGGAGCTCGATGCCTTCAACGACTTCTGCGGTTCGCTTCCTGCAACCACACACGTGATCCAGTGGGGTGATGCTCATGTGTGGAAGGTCGGTGGCAAGGTGTTTGCGGTCGGCGGTTGGGGCGACGGCGAACGCATGGGCGTCACGTTCAAGACCACACCCGATGAGTACGAGTTCCTTATCGAGATCGAAGGCGTGCGCCCGGCGCCCTACCTGGCGTCACGAGGTTTCACCTGGGTCCAAGAGTACGCCGACCCAGGACTCGACGAAGACGACCTACACGAGCAGATCAAGGAATCACATCGCCTGGTCGGATCAGGCCTGTCCAAGCGCAAACAGCAAGAGCTGGGTCTTATCTAGGAATCGAATTCCGAGGGTGGCACGTAGCTGAGCGTGCTGAGCAGCTCGTGATGCTTCGTTGCGACTCGGCTGCGTCCGGTGGCGCGTGGGCGGTCACGAATACATCGACATCATCCACGGTGAAAGTGATCACGGTGAAGATGACCGGCCCATCGTCGTCACGTCGGCACTCAGGCCCGCACCGCGTGGTTGAAGCCAATGGTCGTGCGGTGCAGCAGCCGTTCGTGGCCGTCGTAGCCGCTTGTCGCCTTGTGCAGCACACACCGGTTGTCCCACATCACGAGCATGTCGGCTTGCCATTTGTGGGTGTAGACGAACCGATCCTGGGTCTGCCAGGCGTAGACCCGTTTCAGCAGATCCATGGCTGCCGCCTGCTCCATACCTTCGATGCCGATGATGTAGCCAATCGTGCTGTACAGCGTGTCTTCGCCGGTCTCGGGATGCGGGCGAATCAGCGGGTGCAGCTGGGTCGCATAGGCACTGTCATCGGTGACGATTTTCATGGCCCGGGTCGCGCCCTGGTCCTGCTCGCCATACGTGCCATCAGGGGCGTAGGGCAACTGCGCCGAATGAATTGCATGGAGCCCTTGGAGCTCAGCTCGCAAATCGGCTGGCATGGCCGCGAGCGCCGCAGCCTGGTTCAGGAACAGCGTGTCGCCGCCGACCGGAGGGATGACCTTGGCGAACAAGCAGGTGCCATCGGGCGGGAACTCTTGAAAGCTCCAGTCCGCATGCCACGCCTCGGCGAACACCGGCGCCGTCTCGTCGGCGGCTCGCGCCACGGCGGCAATATTGGGATGACCATCGATCGACTCGAAGAACGGATCGTGGCCGAACGGGCCGAAGCACTGCGTGAACCGCTCGAGATCTTCATCGCTCATGGGCTGATCCGGAAACGCCAGCACGCGATGTTTGAGCCACGCTGCTCGAATCTGCTCGACCTCGGCGCCATCGAGTTCGCCGGTCAGATCCACGCCGCGAACCGTGGCGCCGCAGGCTTGCCCGCTCGGAGTGATCGAAAGGGTCATGTCCACCGTTTTAGCCCGTGAACACAACGGGATAGGAACCGAAGTACGGCCGGGTGGTCGATTCGTCCATCACGGGTGGATTGTCGGGGTCGGGTCGACAGCCATGGTCGAACATGGTCTGCACTGCCACCGGCACGAGCCCGAAGAGATGGTCCTGCTCGGTCGAATCGGTGTCGAAGATCAACCCCGCCGCCACATCTTGCCCAATGCAGGCATGCATACCCTGTCCGAAACTCAAGCCCCACGGCGCAGCGCCATTGGTCAGCTGGCGATCGGGATTGAAGACCTCGGCATCGTCGCCGTACACGTCGACACTTCGGTTCGCCTGATTCAGATCGATGGTCACGCGGTCTCCCTCGGCGATCGTCAGACCCGAGCTCAGTTCGATGTCGGCGAGCGCCCACCGTTGACTGGTCGGCGACGAACCCTGCAATCGAATCGTCTCGTGGGTGCACCGTTGCACGAACACGCGCTCGTTTCGCACTCGATCGGCGTCCTCAGGATGCAGCTCGAGCCATTTGAAGATGTTGTGCATACATCGGGTGAAAGCGGTAGCCGAGGTGTGTGCACCCGCGAGCAGGTAGAACGCGATCTCTCGACGGAGCGCATCGCGGTTCAGGTCGACCTTGTCCTGATTGCGCAACAGCACCATGAGCACATCTTTTGGCAGGTCTTCTTCGCCCAGATCGCCCGCCTCGAACTGAGCCAACAACGCCTGACGGCGAGCAATGCCGGGGTCCAGGAACTCACGGTCGAATTCGAGGAGCTTGGCCTGCACCTCGTCGCGCTTGGCGTCCTGGTCACCGGTGTAGTGACCCAACGTGGCGCCTTCGATGAAGGTGGTCAGGTAGTCGTACAGATGAAAGGTTTCCTCAGGCGTGCCGCGGGGTCGGTCGACGCCGGCGGTCAGCGCGGCCAGGTTCATCATCAGCTGGTGACCGAAGTCGACCAGTTCGGCCTTGCCGTCGGCAATGTACGGCTTGACTGTCGCCTCGATGATCTCGGGGAACAGCTCGCGTTCGTACATGAATGCGGTGTCGCGCCGAAACAAACGGTTCTCCAACCGACGTCGGTCGCGATGCTCGGCGGCGTGCAGATTGACAAGCACGTCGCCCATGATCACTTCGCCGGCGTCGTAGAGCGCCTGGCGTAGTTGTTTGCTGCGATAACACTCACGAGCGTCATCGAACTGCGTGATCATGATCTCAGCCATTGACACTCCCCTGGTTCTGTTGGTCATCGTAGAAGACGACCGGGTAGCTACTGAAGTGGGCGCGAGTGGAGTTCGGATCGAGCTGCGGTGCGTGCGCCGGATCACGACGCCCTCCTGCAGACAAGAACGCGTGGGCCACGATCGCGACGGTGCCGTACAGGTGGTCGGCGTGCACGCCAGCCGCCGGGTCGAGACCTCCATCGAGTTCCGCACCCACGCACGCGTGCATGCCACCGCCGAAGCTCATGCCCCACGGCGCAACGCCCTCTGGCAGAGTCCGCTCGGGGTCGAAATCGGCGGCATTGTCACCAAAGACATCCGGGTCGGTGTTGGCGGCCGTCAGGTCGAGCACCACCCGGCTTCCCGCCGGCAGCTCGGTGCCATCGGCCAGCACCACATTTTCGAGCGGCGTGCGATAGGCAACGGGGCTCGCGGGATGTAGCCGCAACGATTCGTGCATACACCGCTGCACGGCCGGCAGGTCGATCGCTCCCGTTTCGATGTCGCCCGCCATCGCCCACCCCAACAGCTCGTCGACCGTGTGGACGATCGCATTGGCTGTCGAATGTGCTCCGGCTTGCAGGTAAAAACAGATCTCTCTGAACACGATCGGCGGGTCGAGCGGCAGGCGGTCCTGGTTGGCGAGCAGTGTGCTCAGCACATCGTGCGACTCGCCCGGAGCATCCTTGCGACGGCGAAGTGACGGTGCGTAGAAGTCATGATCGAACTCCTGAATTACAGCCGCGACCTCGGCTCGCACCACGTCCTTGTCACGAGTTGAGTGCATTAGCGTGGCGCCTTCGCTGAACGTCTTCACTATCTCGTACAGGCGATCGGTTCGTCCCTCGTCGGCGGGGTCGATGTCGACGCCCGCAATCTGTGCTGTCAGATTCATGGCGGCCCGATAGCCGATCTGCACCAGGTCGCCACTGCCCCGCTCGACAAAGGGCTGCATCGTGGCATCGATGGTGGCGCCCAACACCCGGTGCTCCCAGTCGGCAAAGGTCTGGCGACGGAAGAGTCGGTTCTCGACTCGGCGTCGTTGCCGATGTTCGACACCGTGCAGGTCGAGCAGCGTGCCTGCCATGACCACGGCGCCTTCGGTGTAGCCAGCCTGGCGCAGGTGCTTGCTGCGAAACGCCTGTCGCACCTGGTCCCACGAGGTCAGCCGAATTTCGTCCACTCGGTCAGCGCCCGTACGCCCGGTCCCATGTCAGGATCTCGGTTGCCCAGTTGCCGACCTTCCAGCCCTTTATCGGTCCGTGTTCGGGCCACGGTGCCGACAGATCGACCCGCTCGCCGCGACTTATGACCTCGCGCAGGCGTGACTTGTCGTTCAGCATCGTGATATCGGTTGTGGGATCGCCGTTCACCACCAACAGATCGGCGAGCTTGCCGACTTCGATGGTGCCGAGCTCGTCTTCTTTGCGCATCGCCCAGGCACCGTTCTTGGTCGCCGTGGTTATCGCTTCGAGTTCGGTCAGCCCGAGTTCTTCGACGAACACCTGCATCTCGCGTCCATGCCAGTGTCCATAGGGAGTCAGGGCGAAGCCGCTCTCGGATCCCGAGATGATGCGCACGCCGGCGTCGAACGCCTTGCGCATCATCTTGGCCGTGGCTTGGATCTCGCCCCGAAAGATGGCTTCCATACCCGGCGTGGCTCCAACGGTTTCACCGAAGTCGGCCAGGTTGGCCAAGAACGTGAACGTGGGACACAACGATGCCCCACTGTCGATCACCGCTTGCAGGCCATCGTCGTCGATGAACGATGCATGCAGGATCAGGTCGACGCCGGCTCGAGCACAGATCAGTGTGCTCTCGGCGTTTCGACAGTGGGCCATCACGGGGATACCGAGCGCATGAGCCGTGTCACACGCGGCCTTGACCTCGTCGTGGCTCCACACCATGAGTTCGCCGGCGCGACCCGGTACCGATCCGGTGGCGTGCAACTTGATCCAGTCGGCGCCGTACTTGATATGGCGGCGGGTCCACATGACGACCTCGTCGACCGAGTTCACGATCTGGGCATACCCAACAGTGCCTTCGTCGGGTATCAACCGCCCGGCGGTGCCACCAACTGCGGTGAGCAAGGCCTGCACGCCGGTAGCCATGCGAGGCCCTGCAATGACACCGGCTTCGATGGCGTCGCGGATCTGTGGACCAACACCATGGGCTGTATCGGGATCCACGAACGAGGTGACGCCGGCTCGCAGGATCTTCTGCAAGTTCTGCGCCGTCGTGAGCGTGACCATGGTCGGGTCTCGATGGAAGAAAAGTTCGTCGTTCGACTGCACGTCGTCGAACGTGCTGTGCAGATGGCTGTCGATCAGACCAGGCATGATGGTCTTGCCGGCCGCGTCGATGGTCATGGTGTCGGGCCCGGCCAGGGCGGTGGCATCGTCACCCAACGCGGCGATGCGGCCGTCGACCAACAGCACCGCCGTATCTGCCGCCGGGCCGGCGCCGGTGCCATCGATCAACGATCCGCCAGTGAGCAAGAGATCCTGGGCCATGGCATCAGGGTAGGTCAGCGAATCGGCGAGTCCATAAGGTAGCCGCATGGGATATCGCATCGAAGTGGTGGTCGACGAGTGCATGAGCTCGGGCAAGTGCATCAGCGACTTCCCAGAAGCATTCACCTTCGACGACGATGAACTCGCCAGCCTCGTCGACGGCGCGGCGGCGCTGAGTGATCAAGACATGGTGCGGGCCGCTCGCAACTGCCCGAGCCAAGCACTGCAGGTCTTCGACGAGCAAGGCGAGCAGGTCTCGACATGACCGAGTCCATGATCGTGACCGGAGCCGGTTCCGGAATCGGTGAAGCGATCGCCCGGCACGCAAGCGACGCCGGCTACAGAGTCGGCGTGCTCGACATCGATGGTGACGCCGCCCATCGAGTCACCGACTCGATCAAAAACGCCGTGGCCCTGGTCGCCGCAGTCGACGACCCGGACCAGGTCGAAGCGGCGCTGGATCAGTTCGGCACCCCCACCGCGCTCGTGAACAATGCGGGCATCGTTCGATTCGGAGCACTACTCGAGCAGAGTCTGAGCGATTGGCAAGCTGTCGTCGACGTGAACCTGACCGGCATGTTCGTGTGCTCGACGGCATGCGCTCGCCGCATGGCCGATGTGGGTGGCGGAGCAATCGTGAGCCTGACCTCGATCAATGGAATTGCACCGGGAACGAACTCCGGTGCCTATGGCTCGACCAAGGCCGCCATCGATCTGCTGAGCAAGCAGATGTCGATCGAGTGGGGGCCGATCGGAATCCGAGTCAACACCGTGGCTCCAGGTCTGATAGACGGCGGCATGTCGGCACCGATATTCGCCGAACCCGAGTTCCGCCGCCGCCGCACCGAAAGGGTGCCGGCGGGTCGACTCGGTACCGTCGACGACGTAGCCCGAGCCGTGATCTATCTGTGCTCCTCCGATGCCGACTACGTCACCGGGCAACAGCTCGCCGTCGATGGTGGCGTGATCAACTCGATCATCGCCAACTTGCCGCGCCCGGCCACGCTCTACGGCGAAGACCGATAGGTCCCCCGTAACGCGAGGCTGGCGAAGCGGCTCGAAAGCCACTCCGCCAGTTCGTTTCAGCAGTCTTTCTCAGTTGTTCATCGCGATCAGAACAACGGGTAGACACACTCCCAGATGACTGCAGTCACATTGTTGGACAGAAAGGCCACCTGGCCTTCTGGGCAGCAGACTCCGTCGCCACGCAACCGGTCCGTTGGACATGTCGGCTCGAACTCGATAACCGGAGGGCAATCTTGTGCCTCCGGCACTCGGTCGCCGTTGGGGCACTGCTTGGTACAGCCCGCACCAGGGACCGGCTCGCTCTGGTCGGCGCAGAGGCACAAGGTGCCGCTGGCAATGGTGCCCACCGGACATGGTGGTGGGCAGGTACCGCCGGGCTGGACCTGTTGTCCGGCTGGGCAGAAGCACTGACTTCCGTCGGCGACCGATTCGGTCGGGCAACACTCACCGTTGGAAAGCAATCGGTCCGGACAGTCGGGAACCTCACACAGGTCACCGGTGCCATCGCCGTCGCTGTCGTCCTGGAACCCGTTGGTCACGAACACACAGTTGTCGCAGGCATCGCCGACTCCGTCGCCATCGCTGTTGTTCTGGTTGGAGTTCCGCGTGTCTGGGCAGTTGTCCTGTGCGTCACAGATCTGATCCTGATCCCTGTCCTGGCAGGCGACCGGACAATCGTCCAACGTGACCGCTCCCGAACCATCCGGGCACGTCACGACGGGATCCGGACAGCCCTGAGATGCTGGAACCGTTGAACCATCCGGGCATGTCACGACGGGATCGGGACAGGCACCGCGGGCCGGGGCCGTTGAACCATCGGGACACGTCACCGGTGGAGGAGTCGGCGTTGGGCACTCATTGGCCGTCGGGGCCGTTGAACCATCTGCACAGGTCACTCGTGGAGGAATCGGCGTTGGACAATCGTTCAATGAATCAACTTCCTGGCCGTTGGGGCAGCGAATGGCAGGTGGTGGACAATCCTGCAGGTTTTCCACGATGGTCTGGCCATCGGGGCACGTCTGGCGGCAGTCATCGCCGAAGACGAAGTCGGTCTCCATAATGAACTCGCCATCCTCGGTCCCGTAGCTGACCACGCCGAACTCTTCCATGGTGTCGCCGGTCAGGGTCACAACCTCGAAGATGGGCCCACCGGTTGCGCTCAACATCGACACGCAGCACATGTAGATGTTGAATGGCCCGTTCTCGAAGTCGTCGACAATCGTCTGGCCGACAATCGAGTTACCCGGACATTCGACTTCGGGGTTGCAGGCCATGCCATTCACCAGATTGCTTGCCAACGCCCACACCGTGCCGTAGCCGGCGGTGTCGAACTCGTACCAGGTCTGGCCTTCGAACTCGAGGACGCCAACGAATACGCCGAACTCAGCAGGGTCGACCAGCAACGAGGTCTCGCCGGGGTCAGAATCAACAGGGTTCTCGAAACGCACGATCCCCGAGATACAACAGTCGACGGTGGACTGGAACTCTTGGCCCACCGTGGCGATTGCGCCCTGCAAGTTGTTGCAGGGTAGATCGCCACCGCCGTCGCACTCCTCGAGATCGAGGAACTGGCTGACGTGGATCCAGGTCACGAAGTCCTGAACGATGACTTGGTACCAGTCGCCGTCGATACCGATCACGATGACCGAAGTCGGCTCGGTCAGAGGCGCTCCGGAGTCATCGGCAAAACTCGGCCCGCCATGCGTGTCGCCTTCGGCACAGCACTCGGCGGTGTCACCGGGATATACGAAGGCCAGCGCAACCGTGTTCTCTGTGTCTCGCTGCAGTTCGTATTGGTCGTAGATGCCGGGGACCATGGGATTCGGGCATTCGACCTGCTCGCAGATCGATGCGCCAACGACCTGGATGGCAGAGAACCAGTCGCCATCGGCGGTGAGGTACCAGCCGGGGGCTGGCGTATGGGGTCCACTGACCACTTCGACGAATCTGGGGAACTCACCATCGGCGTCTATGCCGGACTGGATGCCCGTAGAGGCACCGGCAATGCAGCAGTCGCCGTCATCTTGTGGTTCGGGGTCGTACTGGCGTGGCTCTACGACCACGGCGTACAGCTCGCTCGCAAGCTCTTGCTCTACACGATCTCCGAGAGGCGGCACCAACGTGGGTTGGGGGCACTCGGCGATGCAGTCACCGAAAGTGACGTGCATCTCGTTGAAGTAGTCGCCGGTGTCGGTGAGATACCAGAGCTCGTCGACGCCTCCGTTGTCGACAACGACAGATCCAATCACCGTGACCTGCACGGGAACCAGCTGACCCATCACCGGGGTGCTGGTGTCAGGCGTTTCGAACAGCGCCGAAACACAACATTCGGTGATCGTGGGTCGATCATTGTTCGTTGGATCGTCGATCGCTATGACGGCGCTGGTGCGGTCCGAGGATGTCAGTGCTGCGATGTCTTCGCTACGTGGCGGCAGTTCGTCACGTTCGTCGTTCCAACCGTATGTCGGGCAATCGACCTCGGTTGTGGGGTCGCATTCTTGCGACGATGCCAGGAGCAGGTTGAGCTCGTCGACCCAGTACCTCGAACCTGCAACCTCTATGCGGGTGTAGGTCGGGTCGGCACCGTTGGTGTGAGCCCGCTTGCCCACCACACCGATGATCGATGCGCTCTGGGCGCCGATCATCGCGCCTTCGGTTGGGAACTCGGCGAATGCCGCCACGGTGGTGACGTAACACTCGTAGTAGGGGCGGCACTTGGCGATGTCGGCGGTGAAACGCTCTTCGTCGATCCAGCCTTCGGGGCCACCAGGTGTGGCCATCTCGACCATTACTCGGCCGTCTTGTTCCGGCCCGAGTCGGGTCACGGTGGCGTTGTAGACGTGGCCAATATGGTCGTTGCCGGTCGAATCCTGGTAGACGATCGCTCCAACTTCGCCGTAGTCGGTCACGCATTCGTAGCCGGGCGCATCACACTCTTCGTCCTCGAGAGCGGTGTAGAAGATGCTGGTCCAACCAGCGATACCGCCCTGTTCGACCAGACGAACTTCGGTGAGAAACCCGACTTCGGTGACGAAGCGGCCGGTGAACTCGACCTGCATGACACCACCAGCGTCGATGATGGCACCGCCGCCACGAGCCCATACGGGGCCGTCGGTTTCGATGCACACCGGCACCCGGAAGCAGTTCTCTTCGTCTTGTTGCAGATCATCCAGCGCCACCCAGGCGCTGTTCTGGGCATTGTTTGCCTGGGTGAAACGGATCAACATGAAATCGTTGACCACGGTCGGGTTGGGTGCACCGACCGGCTGGACCGGTCCGAAGATGTCGGTTTCACCAGTAGAGGTGCGCACCGTGCCGCTGTGCCAGCCGACTTGGTCGGTGGTATCGGGATTGGCCCAGACAGGTACGCGTTCGGGTCCGGGACACTGCCATTCGATCTGCTCTGGGGGGCAGTAGTGCTTGCGAAGATTGTCCGAGCGGACCCAGCCAGTCTGATCGTTTGCGTCTCCCCACTTGACTTCGAGCCAAAGAGCACCCCCATCGGTGGTCTCACGGCCGGTCAGCAGCACGTCACGCACGGCGTTCGCACGGCGCTCATCGGCTGCGGGCTGCACGTAGATGTGTTCGACCCACACCACACAACGTGGTGGCATGTGCTCGGGCGGCTTCGGTTTGATGGGGTTACCGCAGTAGCAACGAGTCCGGATGTCGCCGTTCTCGTCGACGAGCACTGCGGTACCGGCGGCCAAGATGGTGTCGATCTCGTACGGCGCGCCGTTGTCGGGGTTGAAGCCGTGGTTCAGCACGTTGGTGTCCTCGGCCAGTATGCGAACGTCGAGACCACGGATGTAGTCGGCGATCTCGACGAACTCGATGCCTTGGACCTTGGCCCACGCTTCGCCCAGATCCGGGTTGGCGTAGAGGAACGAGATCAGTCGCTCGGGGTCACACGTATTCTCCTCGGTGCCGCCGTAGAGCCCGGTCTTGACCGCCTCGTCGAGTGCGGCAACGTCGAACGCCGGTACCTCGACCTCTTGGCCCGGTTCAGCACCTTCGAGGATTTCTTCGGCTTGTTGGCGTACGCCCTCTTCTTGTTCTTCCTGAAATGCAACCAGCTGCACCTCGAGCGGGAAGAACGGATCGGCGCCGCGTGCATCGCGCGGTTCGAAGACCGGGTCGGATGCGACCGTTTCGGTCAGCACGTACCGGGCATCGTCGGCGGCGGTGTCGGAGTCTCGGTTGGCCATGAACAGGCCTGCTCCTGCTGCCAAGCCGGCAATGACGACCAACAAGACGCCGACCACGGCAAAACGTTTGCCCTTGCCTGCATTCTGGCTCTGATTGTTCTGCCCTGACGGTGGTGCACCGCCGGGTGGCTGTTGCCAGTTGGTCGTCATCTGACGCACTCCTTCGTGGGGTACCTCTAGTGTCGGCCAAGAGCGGTTTTCGAACCGTGCTGCGATTCACACTTGCGCCATGACGTCCGACACCCCCAAAGTGTCGCCTGGAGCACATTTATTGGGTGCCTCGCCCCCTACCGTCTAGGTTCGAGACACATGCTGGCCTCGCGACCACTCCCCCTCAGTGGGGTCACCGTGCTCGACCTCGGGCAAATTTACCAGGGCCCCTACGCAGGGTTCCTGTTGGCGCAGTCTGGCGCTCGGGTGATCAAGGTGGAACCGCCACAGGGCGAAGCTGCCCGAACACGAGGGCCGAACCTGGCCTTTGCCATGTTGAACGCCGGCAAAGAATGCGTGACTCTGGATCTGAAGACCGCCACCGGTGCCGCGCAGTTCAAGAGCTTGGTCGTTGGCGCCGATGTGGTGCTCGTCAACTTTGCGCCCGGTGTGCCCGAGCGACTCGGGATCGGCTACGAGGATCTGTGCGCGGTGAACCCTCGCCTCGTGTACGCCCATGCCTGCGGATTCGGCGTGCGCAACCTCGACGGCTCGCCGACCGAGTCGACAATTCCGGCGATGGACTTGACCGTGCAAGCCCACAGTGGCGGCATGAGCACGACCGGCGACGAACACGACCCGCCCCTCAAGTCCGGCACGGCCTACATCGACTTCCTGGGAGGCACCCATCTGTACGGCGCCATCACCACGGCACTGTTCGAGGTCGAGCGGACCGGCCAGGGTCGTTCTGTCGAGGTCGCCATGGCCGATGCCGCCTACTTCACGCTGGCAACGCACCTGAACCAATGGCAGAAGACGGGTGCCACGATGCGCAATGGCAACCGTCATGCCGGCCTGGGTATGGCGCCGTACAACGTCTACGAGTGCGCCGACGGCCATCTGGCGATCATTTGTGTTGCCAACCGTCATTGGCGATCGCTGCTCGAGACGATCGGGCGCCGCGACCTGCTCGACGATGAGCGGCTTCGGGGCCAGAGTGGCCGTTCCGAGCACATGGTCGAAGTCGATGCTCTGGTCACTTCCTGGACATCACCGTTGCCAAAATTCGAAGCGGCTCGTCGCCTGCAACAGGCCCATGTGCCCGCCGCCGCGGTCAGAACCGTCGACGAACTGACCCACGACGAAGTTCAGATCGAACGTCGAGCAATCCAGTGGATCAGCCATCCGGACCTGGGTGAGATACCGCTACATGCCAGCCCGATCCGTTGGCACGACAGCGAGCTGGCGCCGCTGGTGGCCAATCGCCCACTCGGCGCCGACAACGCCATCCTCGACGACCTGATCTAGCAGGGTGCGGAAGAATGCCGGTGGATGCCAGAGCGGCCAGGCGTCGACCACGCTAGGAGAGGTTTTCGGGCACTCCTCGGATCGAAATGGCCGGAAAGTTCGACGCAGCGTGGTCGGATGGATGGTCGTTCTAGCGCCGGCATGTGTTTTTCCGCACCCTGCTGGCAGCGTGGGATCAGGTCGCGTTGGCGGCGATCAGATCGTGATCGCGTAGGTCAGGTCGTGGTGGCGTAGACGCCGCGTTCTTCGATGGTGACCTCGAGTGATCGAAACTTCCAGCCCTGGCCGGTGCGCACGTAGGATTCGTCGTAGGTGCCGATGATGCGCACGAAGGACTGCTCGTCGGTCGCGGTGTACATCATCAGGAATCGCCATTGACCGGTGGCGGTGTCGCCGTCGACCTCGATGACCGGGTTGAAGACCTGGTGAGCCGAGCGCTTCATCTGGCCGCGATCTCGCACGCCGAACATGAAGTCTCGAATCGCATTCTGACCCGACTCTGGCACGTTGCCAGCAGCTCCCCAGGTGCCGTCGGGCACGAACAGCGCGGCGACGGCATCGCCGTTGTGGTCGTCGTCGCAGGCCGCGCAATAGGCAGCCTTGAGCTTGCGTATGGCCTCGATGTCCTCGAGTACCTGAATTCGCTGTTCGAGATCGACCGTTGTCATGCTTTGTCAGCTGCCGAGCTCGACCAGGCGCTCGAGCGGAATGCCACAATCGGAGAAGATCGCGAGCATTGCTGCCGGATCCTCGAGTGCTGCGGGGTTGGCCAGGTCGATCTCGCCGGTGATGCAGGTGGCCTCGCTCTCGGTGAATCCGGCCTCGATCAGAGAGGCCACCACCTGCTCTCGAATCGTGCCTTCCAACTGAAAGTCTTCATCATCACCAAGAGCATCTTCGCCTTCGATGGTGCCATCGTCGAGAATCACTGGTGGCGGTCCGGGATCGGTGCCGATGCCGCACTCGTTGAAGCCATACAGCTCGATGTTGTAGTTGGACAGCGACATTGGGCCGTCGAGGACGTCGATCACCGAAAGGTCCAGGTCGAGAAAGACCCAGTTCACGGCTTCGAGTTCGCTGGCAACGGTCGAGAATCCGGCGATGACCTGTTCGACATCATTGGCGATCTCCGCCGGAGCAACCCGCTGCGCTGCGGTGATGACAGCCAAGATCTGTGTGATGCCTTGCTCGACGGCAATCGGATCGGTGAAGTCGGCGGCGTCGAGCAGATCAGCGCTGTCTTCGACCGCTTTTGCAGCGGTGCACCAATCGTCGGCATCGAGGACTGCCTGCACCGCTTCGGCCCTGGCTCCAGCTGCGTCGCCCTGGTCGCCATCTTGGTCGTCCTCGGGTCCCGCCGTGGGAACTTCGGTTGGTTCTGCAGTGGGAGCCACCGTTGGTTCTACTGCCGGCACCGCTGTTGGTTCTGTCTCGTCGGTGGCGTCGGCCGGCGCAGTGGTCGGTTCCGTTGTTGGATCGGCCTCTTCGGCGTCTGCTCCGGTGTCAGAGGCGTTGGGGGTGGCGATGTCTTCATCGGAACCGGACTCGATCGTGGTCTCCGTCGAACAGGCCCCAGCGAACAAGGCAAGGACCGCGATGAGTAGCGCAAACTTTTTCATATCCATCGACGGTAACCCACTGGACTCGTGTCGGGCATGTGCCGCTTCACACAGTGCCGAAATTTAATGACCACAGACCTGCTAGAAGACCACCACGCTGCGGGCAACGCTGCCGGACTTCATCGCGTCGAAACCATCGTTGATCTCGTCGAGGGAGATGGTGTTCGACACCATCTCGTCGAGCTTGAGGCGACCGTCTATGTACATGTCGACGAATCGTGGCATGTCGGTGCGGAACTGGTTGGAGCCCATGTTCGAACCGGTCAGTTTCTTTTCGTAGAGAAGCTCGGGGCCGTGCACTTCGATCTTTGTGCCCACCGGGATCATGCCGATGACCGTGGCTTGTCCACCGTTGCGCAGCATGGAGAAGCACTGCTCGGCGGTGACCTTCATGCCCACGGCTTCGAAACTGTGGTGCACGCCCCCGCCGGTGATCTCTTTGACTGCCTCGACGGCATCGACTTCGCTTGCGTTCACGACATGGGTTGCTCCCATGGCCTGAGCGAGTTCGAGCTTGGACTCGACCATGTCGACGGCGATGATCTTGTTGGCGCCAGAAATGCGCGCCCCCTGGATTGCCGCCAGGCCGATACCGCCGGCGCCCACGACACAAACCGACTCACCGGCGGCGACCTTGGCGGTGCGAAATACGGCGCCCAGGCCGGTGGTCACGCCGCAGCCGATCAGCGCGGCCTTGTCGAGGGGCATGTCCTTGTCGATCTTGACCAGTGCTTGTTCGTGCACCAGCATCTTCTCGGCGAACGACGACATGTGCAGGAACTGGTTGACCGCCTCGCCGTCGCGACTCAACCGAGGACTCTCGCCGGGCTGGCGTACCAACTCGGTGGCCTTGTTCTCGCACAGGCTCATGTGACCATCGGTGCACTGTGAACAGTGGCCACAGAAGGCCGAAAGACAGGTGATCACATGGTCACCGGGCTGCACATAGTGCACCATCGAACCCACAGCTTCGACCACACCTGCCGACTCGTGGCCCAGCACCGCCGGGCACGGGTAGGGATACTTGCCCTCCATGAAGTGAAGGTCGCTGTGGCACACACCGGCGGCCGAGGTGCGAATCAAGACTTCGCGAGGACCAGGATCGGCGATCTCGATGTCTTCGATCTCGAGCACACCAGGGATGGAGTTCAGTACCGCTGCCTTCATGGGCCAGCCTTTCGTTGATCAGTTCGCCAATTGTTCCACATGACTCGTGGCGAGTGCCCTACCGGCGACCGTTATCGATGTTCGGCACGGCGCAGGATCAGGAACCACGAGAGGACGCCCGACATGACCACCAGGACCACCGCCATGATGCCGGCTTCGGCCACGAAGGATTCTTCGAACGAGTTGAAGATGCGGGTCGTGAGGGTCTGATAACCAATCGGCGAGATCAGCAAGCTGATCGGCAGTTCCTTCATGGTCGACAGCAACACCAGCCCAACGGCCGCCAACAAGCCCGGGGCCATCAACGGCAAGTCGATCGTGGCGAAGCGTCGCAGGCGGCTTGCGCCCAGCGTGGCGCCCACATCGTGAAAACGATCAGGCACGGACTGAACAGCCACCAGAGTGATGCCCATGGCCAGCGAGCCGAACCGGACCATGTACGCAAAGATCAGCAACGCCTTGGAGCCGGCGAACAACTCCCCGACGAAACCCGAGCGCAGCGCCCAGAAGCGAAGCGAGAGCGCAATCAAGATTCCGGGCAACGCAAAGCTGCCGATCACGATGGCGTGCGAGAACGATCCCGCCCGACTGCGATAGCGGCCCACCAGTAGCGCGATCGGCAAAACTGCGGCGACGGTCACGAGCGCAGCGAGCACGCTCGATTCGAACGTGTGCCACGAAGCCTCGACGACCTTGTCGGCGTCGATGGTCAACGGCCGGCCGTTGCGGGTGGCCCGAAGCAGCCCATCGCTGGCCCAATCCAACATGGCCACCATGGGAGCACCAACTGCCAATAGCGCGACCACCACGACCAGAGCAAGGGACGGCCATCGCCAGGCCTCCAACCGGTATTGCACCACGCGAGTTGCTCTTGGCGAACCGCTCGACGCCATCTTGCGGGTTACCGACCGCTCGCCGACAACAACGATCACGGCGACGAGCAACAACAACAGGCTGAGAGCAAACGCGACCGGTGGCCGCACGATGTAGTTCGTGTTGATCGCACGAGTCAGCGTGTCGTATCGCATCAGCTGCACGGCGCCGAAGTCGCTGATCGTGTAGAGAAAAACCAGCAGCGTGCCCGCAAGAACTGCGCTGGTGATCTGAGGAAGTACCACCCGGCGAAAGGTCTGGCCGGCGGTGTCACCAAGGACTCGTGCACTCTCTTCGAGCGAACCAGCCAACCGTTGCAGGCGAGCTGCAACCGGCAGGTACACATACGGGTAGGTGAACAGGGTGAGCACCAGCCAGGCGCCGAACAAGCCTCGAAGCTCGAACGTGCGATCGATGCCAACCCCATTCAGCACATCGTTGGCCAGACCACCGGGATTGAGGGTGCGAATGAATGCCGCCGCCCCGATGAAGGTCGGAAACACCAACGGGAGAGGCAGGATCGTGCGCCAGAGTCGGCGCAGCGGTACGTCGGTGCGAGTGGTGAGCCACGCCAGCGAGGTACCTATCGCAGCCGATGCCACCGAGACCAGGACGGCAAGCTGCAGGCTGCGGCCAAGGGGGTCAAGTGTCCGTGACGAGCCCAGCAGACCAATGGGGTCAGCGTCGGTGCTGATGTTGCGCCAGATGACATAGAGGCCAGGGAAGGCAAACGCCACCGCCAAAACCACGCCCACCCCGCGCAGCGCCCAAGGGGGCCGAACGCGTCGCGGGGTGGAGATCGATGGCGCCAACGCTGCGCTCACTGGTTGGCGATACCGCTCGCTTCGATGATGTCGAGCGAAGCCTCGAGCCCGCCGCCCAGCGCATCGAAGTCAATTGTTCCTGTGCCGGACGCATTCAGCGCAGGAAGGATGGCGGCTGGCTGCACCCCTGCGGCAAGCGGATACTCGAATGTCTCTTCGGTGTAGTACCGCTGCACGGGTTCCGACAACAGGTAGCCAATCAGCTCGTTGGCTCCTTCGACGTTGCTGGTGCCCTCGATGACCGTGGCGGCGGTGATGATCAGGAGTGAACCAATGTCGTCGCCGGCCAAGTCGTGATTCAGGGCTCGATGATCCTCACCGATTGCAGCGGCTTCTTGATAGTTGTAGTAGTGATTGACCAGCCCCAGGTCGATTTCGCCACGGCCAACGGCATCCACGATCGAGCGATTGTTGGCGTAGTACTTCGCCCCGTTGGCGACCATGTCGTTGAGCCACTTGGTGGCCACGTCGTCTCCCTCTTGCTGGCGAAACACCGTGAACCAATCCTGGAAGGAACCGTTCGTGCCGGGAATTGCCACCCGGTCCTGCCACTCGGGTGCCGTGAGCTCGAAGACGGAATCCGGGAGTTCGTCGACGTCTACCGAGTCGATGTTGTAGACGGCGACCCGCTTGCGACCGGAGAAACCGACCCAGAGATCGTCGTCGGAGCGGTACTGCTGGTCGACCAGGCTCAACACATCTTCGTCGATCTCGCCGAGCAGGTTCCGCTGGTCCAGGAACCCGATCGGACCCGGGCTGTTGCTCAAGAAGACGTCGGCATCGGTGCGGTCTCCTTCTTCGGCCAGCGTCAGCGCCAGGTTCGTCGCACTCTCATAGCGGACTGCCACCTCGGTACCGGTCTCGCACTCGAAAGCGCTCAGAACCGGATCCATGAGGTTCTCGCTGCGGCCCGAGTAGATCGTGACCGGATCGCCTTCGAGTCCAACACATTCGCCACCGTAGATATCGGCGGCGACACCATCGAGTGGTTCAGGTGTTTCGCCGCCACCACCACAGGCAGCAGCACACAGGGCGACGACCAGAGCAAGAACGACCAGTCGGATCGGGGAAGATGAGCGTGTCATGAGCAGGCACTATAACGACCCATTTAGGAAAGTAGTAAAGGTTGCCTAACTGTCTTCAGTGTGTGCAATGAACCCCTGGCGTAGATGCGCAGCATCCTGCGCGGCTCGACCTGGCTGTGATACCCGTCGACGTGCGATCACCGAATGCTGGCAGGATCTCGACCGCCCGCCATCGTCGGTAGCCACCACCGTGTTAAGCCACCCTTACAAAGAACTGATGATACGCTTCACGCCATGAGTTATGACTCCACAGAACACCACCCCGCGTTCGAGGAGTACACCGAGACGATCTATGAGCTCGCCGAAGACGGCATCACCGTCATTCAGGCCCGCATTGCAGAACGGCTCGATGTCTCTCGGCCAGCAGTGTCGGAAATGGTCAGACGAATGGACAGCGAAGGGCTGGTCGTGGTCGACGACAACGGCCACATCCTGCTGACCGACTCAGGCGAGTCATTGGCAACAACCATGGTGCGTCGCCATCGGCTGGCTGAGCGATTCCTGACCGACGTCCTCGACCTCGACTGGACCACCGCCCACCACGAGGCCGGGCGATGGGAGCATGTGATCTCGCCGACCGTCGAAGTAGCCATGCTGCGAGTTCTCGAAGATCCCACCACCTGCCCTCACGGCAACCCCATTCCCGGCAGCGACTACGTCGAGCCGACCAACGCGGTCGTACTGGCAAAAATCGAAGCCGGCAATGACTTCACGGTCATCCGGATCCCCGAAGAGCTGGAGTTCGAGCCGGGCCAGCTCGAGTTTCTCGAAGGCTCCGGTCTCATGCCCGGCCGGGTCGGCACCATGCTCTCGATTGCCCCCGATGGCACGGCAACCGTGCAAGTCGATGGCACACCCGTTGGCTTGGGCTCCGGGACCACAAGCCGCATCGTGGTGACAACCGCCCCGTGACCTTCACATTCGACGCGCCCTCGGTGGCCGTCAGCGGAGTTCATCACGCCTACGACGCCGAACCTGTGCTGCACGACGTGAGCGTTGCCATCGATGCAGGGCAGTCACTTGCACTGCTGGGTCCAAGTGGCTGCGGCAAGACCACGCTGCTTCGACTGATCGCCGGCCTCGAACGCCCACTTCAGGGCACGATCACCATCGGCGACAAGGTTGTCGCCGGCGACGGCCCGTGGGTACCTCCCGAGCGGCGGCGCGTCGGCATGGTGTTTCAGGATTGGGCACTCTTCCCCCACCTGAGCGTGGCCGCCAACGTCGGCTACGGCCTGCCCCGCGCCGACCGCAAGGGCAGTCGGGTCGGCGAAGCGCTCGAGATGGTCGGGTTGAAGGATCTCGGCGACCGCATGCCAGAGACGCTCTCGGGTGGCCAGCAACAGCGAGTCGCTCTGGCTCGTGCCTTGGCACCCCAGCCCGCCGTATTGCTGCTCGACGAACCGTTCTCGAATCTCGACACGGCACTTCGCATCGAGGTTCGAACCGACGTGCACCGTCTCCTGCACGAACTCGGCATCACTGCGGTGTTCGTCACCCACGACCAGGAAGAGGCGTTCGTTCTAGGCGATCAGGTCGCCGTCATGCGCAGTGGCCGCATTGTGCAGGTCGACAGCCCCCAAGGCCTGTACACCGCCCCAGCCGACCGAGCCGTGGCCGAGTTCGTCGGCGCCGGATCGCTCGTTCGTACCACGGCAGCCAATGGGAAGGTCGACATCGCCTGCGGTCGCGTCAGTGTGAGCATCGAACAGGGCGAGGTCGACGTGTTGTTGCGCCCCGAACAGCTCGAGCTGCGCGACCATGGCGAGGCGACCGTGGATCTCGTGGAGTACTACGGTCACGACGCCATGGTCTTCGTACGAGTGCCGAATATCCACAGCGGTGCCGACGACCTGCTGCGTGTGCGGAGCAGTCCAACCACGTCGGTGCGGCGCGGCGACAAGGTGGGCCTGGCATTCATCGGCGAAACCGCACGCGCCTTCCCTGTCTGATTTTGCCAACCATTTCTGCGACTGAGAAGGTGATAGCATGAACGAAGACGCGCTGCGACACGAAGCTGCCGACTGGCTGGCCTCGAACTGGTCAGGAGAACGTTCCGACGCCTTCATCGAAAAGGTGGTCGACGCCAAGCTGGCCGCACCCAGCTGGCCCATCGAATGGTTCGGGCGTGGGGTGTCATCTGAATGTGGCCAGGTCGTGGCCCAAGAGTTCGCCAAGGTCGGCGCACCGGGCGCCGGGCAGGACATCACCAACCTGTGGGCCAATACGGTGCTGGCTTTTGGCACCGATGAACTTCGAGCCGAACACATCCGCGACCTCATGCTCGGGCGCACCAACATGTGCTTGCTCTATTCCGAACCCGGAGCCGGCTCGGACCTCGCCGGCATACAGACTCGGGCCGAGCGCGACGGCGACGAATGGATAGTCAACGGGCAGAAGGTCTGGACGTCGATGGGTCGCAACGCCGACTACGCGTTCCTGATTGCGCGCACCGACTGGGACGTGCCCAAACATCGCGGTATCAGCTTCTTCTTCCTGCCCATGAAACAGCCCGGGGTCGAAGTCCGCGCGCTGCGTCAAGCAACCGGTGACTCGCGCTTCAACGAGGTGTTCTTGACCGACGCTCGCGTGAGCAACGCCAACATGCTCGGTGATCTGGGGCAGGGATGGTCGGTGCTGCAGACTGCGCTCGCCTACGAACGAGCGGTCATGGGCGAGTCGAGTCGCCGTCGCAAGGCCAGCGACGGCACCGAAGCCGAGGAAGGCAAGGCCGTACGATCGGCAGGCGACGAAGCAAACGCACCCATTCCCGATCTCTCACTCGTGGAGCTTGCCCAGACCATGGGGCGCAACGCCGACCCGGTCATACGGCAACAGCTCATGGCGCTGCACAGCCTGGTGCAGGTCAACCAATGGAACGGTCAGCGAGCCAAAGCCGAACTGGAGCAAGGCACGTCGTCCTCGATCGTGTCACTCGGAAAGCTGGCCATGTCGCGTATTTTGCACACCGCCGGCTCGCTGCAAGCCAAGCTATTGGGTGCCGAAGCAATGATCGGCGGCAACGATTCCCCTCGCGCTGCCGACGCTACGTACTCCATGCTCAACGCCTTTTTCACCTCGATCGGCGGTGGCACCGACCAGATTCAGCGCAACATCATCGGCGAACGAGTACTCGGGCTCCCTCGCGAACCCGAAGTGGACAAAGGTGTTCCATTCAGCCAGGTGCGCAAGGCCTCGGTCGCCGAACGATGACGGAGTCTGCACGACACGGGCCCGCTATTCAGCAGAGGTAGCTATCTCGCTCTCGGGATCCCACACCACCGGGAAGACATCGCCAAATTCGAGAAGCGGTTGACCGGTTTTTGGTTCGTGGTCGTACAAGCCAATCGGATCAGGAATGATCTGGCCAGCGCGGTGCCGGTAGTAGACGTCGCGTCCGGCCCACAGCGAAGCATGAGCGCGTCGGGTATCAGTGCTGACCACACCACCGAGCGCCGAGTGCAGGATGTGTCCGTGAAACAGAATCACATCGCCGGGCTCATAGTCCCAGCCAATCACGTCGAACGAGTCTCGATTGGCGTCGATGTCAGGAACCAGTGGCAGCGACTCGTCTCGCACACCACTGAAGTACGACCAGTTTTCGTAGGCCTCGCGTCCCAACACAGGCGCATCGTTCGTGGCCGTGTCGAACTGCTCGCGTGCGGTCTCATCGGCCGCAGCATCGCGACCGGCCAGCGGGGCATACGTTGCATTCCAACGGTGTGAGCCCCGAACCACCTCGAGGCTGACCTCACGAGCAACCGGATCAGGCGAGACCCAGGCTCGGATCAGATCATGTCCGTCGAGGTTGTAGTAGCAGGTGTCTTGATGCCAGGGCGTGGGCGCCACCAGACCCGGCGGCTTGTGGAACATCTGGTCCATGTAGAACGCAACCGGGCTCTCGAGAGCACGACCGACGATTTCGGCAATCGGTGATTGGTCGACCAGCCGCCGGAGTTGGGGAGATTTGGCTGCCGGAAACTGATCGACGCGCAACGAGCCGCCTGCCAACTCCGCCGACATGACATCGGGCTCGGCCATGGCAGCATCGAGCCCCTCGGCCGCCAGCCGGACCCACTCCGCGGGCAACACCTGCTTGATCAACACCGCACCATCGCGATGAAAGGTCGCTATCTCGTCTTGAGTGACCGAACGAAGCGGTGAAGCAGGCATGGTCCAACGCTAACTACTACCCATCAGCGGCAAGAAACTCTTGCAGCTTGAGCACTGCAGGGATGGCCGCTGCTTCCATGCAATCCAGCAGCCCGGCCGAGTCGCCTCCGGCTTCGCCGACTGGAACCCAGTTTCTGGGCGTTTGATCGCACTTGGCACAGTGTGGAGCCCACAAACGTGTAAACGTGGGTGGGTGCAGATCGAACAGATGGTTGCGACATGGGAAGACGTGCGGGCAACTCGCTCTCGCCTGAAGAAGGTCGAGTTGGTTCGCACCTTGTTGGCCGATGCGCCGAT
>ENA-ORXM01001332-ORXM01001332.1-marine-metagenome-genome-assembly--contig:-NODE-1332-length-34950-cov-4.994179_pt1 | contig 34950 bp, 38 predicted proteins | sample MGYA00237867_ERZ511480 | MGnify/ENA primary metagenome ERZ511480 (study PRJEB26309, sample SAMN06266103) | marine metagenome | isolation source: Algal blade | place: United Kingdom:Sidmouth, United... | reverse complement strand
CAACAGATTTAACTTAGCGCTGGCGATTTCATCTTCAAGACCAAGATTTGTTTGATTCTCCCAACGATGTTTGATATCCTTTAATTCCGAAATCTGATTCGAATAGATTCTCAAGTCAAGCGAAAGATCATTCTCTGTAAGGTAAATCTCATTAATGGTATAAGCATTTTGGACTTCCGTTCCGCCAAGCGTAAGGACATTGTAAATATTGTTGTGAACATTCACATATCCCAATTCATTACTTTTAAATTCATCATAATTGTTTTACAACATTTATCTCTAGAGAAAATGCTTATTGCCTGGCAATTAGCTGCAGTATTAATACTTTTTATTGACAATTTATTCGATGTGTATTTAATGTTATTATTACACGGGTTCTGATTTATGATTAATTGTTGCTCATAGGACGAGACACTGAAAAAACAAGTATTAATAATTTGATTTTTTTCCTTCTTTCCAGTGGCCATTTCTGTGCTTTTTATTGCAATTATAATCGTTGCTTCTTTTAAAAATTGCAGATCGTTTCAAGCATGGGCAAGATGGAATCTACTATTTATAAGTTTTAATAGTATGTTTTATATGTAGCAATTTTAATCATGTTTACTATTCCTTATCTAGCTTCTAAATAGTTTGTCATAACAAGACATTTTGCTTTTCATATGAAAAAAAACATGATACTTTATAATTATTTGCATCAAAAAAAATCTACTGAATAAATAGTAAACCTTTTATTTTGTTAGTGGATTAACCTCCATCACCTCGCAATCTTTTATGTTTTTAAACTAAAATTCTAATGTGTTATTCTGGAATAACTAAAAATGGATGTTCCAAATCAAATAATCCATCTCTAGTTGTACTATTATGAAACATATTACGGAACCAATTCTTCTTACGATGTATAAAACAAATAAGTTTAACATCATTCAATCCTGCGAATTCATTTAAAGTATGAGATATGTTAATGTTACGTTCTAAAGTTATTGGCTCAATTTCCAAATCCTCGATGAATTCTTCAATTCTTTGATCAAATTCCAACCCTAATTCTTTCATATTGCTTTTTATCTGGACTAGAAAAAGTTTGGGGTTAAAGTGAGTTATCATTTTTAAAAAATTATTAATAGTTTCAGGATGTTTGATCTCTTTGTCGTCTACTCCTAATAATACCGCATTCAGATTTGTAAAAATGGTATTATTTGGAATACACAGTACTGGAAATTCACAATGATCGACAACATATTCAGTGACACTACCAAGCGTTATGTCCTTCACATTACTTAGACCAAAACTTCCCAGTATAATAAAGTCTGGAATTAGTTCATTTGCTTTTTCGATTATTATTTTTTTAGGGTTAGACAACACAATACTATAACTCACCGTAATATTTTCGAACTTTTTTTTGAGCTCTTTCGTGTAATTATCTAAAAATGAGATTGCTTTTTCTTTCTTCAGTTCTACTAATTCTTGATACAAGGTTCCTGGATTATCTATACAATGCAATACATGTATTTTGACGCCTGTTTGGTTTTTTGAAAAGTTTAATATCCAATTAATTGCATTTAATGAACATTTCGAGAAATCTGTAGGGCATAAATATTTCATTTAAAATGTTTTAGGAGGATCAAAAAATAAAATAGGAACCTTAGAATTTTGTACTAACTCTTTTGTGAGGTTCTTAAATAATAAAGTACCTAAAAAGCTCTGTTTTTGAGGTAAAGTAATCAACAGGTCTGCCTTGAACTGATAAGCTGCTTGAAGAAGACTCTCCTTTATATTTTTATTAAGTGTTCTTTTTATTTCGAAAGCGAATGTAGGTTCATTTTCTTCGAATAAATCTGATGCAATAGAATCTATTTCTTCTATGTAAGATTCCGCTTCATTAGTGGCTACATGAATAAACTGCACAAAGGCGTTATGATCTTTGTTCCAATCTTTCACTTTTCTTCCGAAATGACTTTCTTTTAAATCTTTATCTGTGGCAACCGCTACTCTTTTAAATCCGTTATAAGCTGAGTTTTTTGGAATTAGATAGATTGGGATATCTAGTGTTTTGACTGTTGCAAAAGAAATACTACCAATTGCTTTTTCGAAAATATCATATTTGTCCTTGGTTCCCATCACAAGGCAGTCTGAGCTTTTTAGGATGGCGAATTCTTTTATTTGGCTAGTAATGTCGCCTTTCCTGATATTAATGATGAATGTTTCTGGAATCTCATTTAGATCTAACTCTAAAAGAATTAATTTTTCTAATTCAATGAGCATTTTGTCTTGTGTAGTATCCATTTTTTGGAATGAGGCAGGAACTACTTCAGATGTGTTTAAACCAGAACGAACAACATGTAATAGATGTAACCTATCATTAGGAAATGCCTTGCTTGCGTATTTAAGTGCATTCATAGATACAGAAGTAAAGTCTATCGGTACAATTATATTTTTCATTTTATCTATTTAAAACTAGTAAAGGAATTCTCGAATTTATAGTCATTTTCTTTGTGAAGCTTTTATGAAATAAGTTTTCAAATACACTTCTGCTGTTACGACGCATTGATAATAATTTAATGTTATTTTTATTGCAATAGTCATTGATTGATGCAATTTTATCATCAGAATCTATTATTGCAAACTCTAGCATGTCCTTTGGATAGAAGTTTGAAAACATATTTATAATTTCCTTCTCTTGATAGTATTCGTTTTGGTTTCTAATATGAATGAGATGTATTTCTGAATTAAATTTCTTAGCAAAATTTGTTAAATTCTGAATCGCATAGGCATCGGTTTGAGCATTCTCTGTACAATACGCTATCTTTGTTGGTATTTCGAATTTTGAATTTTTAGGAACAACTAAAATATTAGTTTTACTGTTTTTGGCAACATATGTCGACACTGAACCAAATATATTCTTCATATTACCAGTATTGCCAGTACTACCCATAATAACTAAACAATTATCATGTTTTAAACTTTCACTTAATATCTGTTCAGCAGCGTATCCTACTTTGAACGTAGAGTTGATTAATGTTGTGTTTGGAGGAAGGAATAGATTTTCGGTTTCTATGCCATTTTTAAAGTCTTCTAACTCTTTTCTTGAATTAATTTCTATTTGTTCAAATCCTAATTCCTCTTGATTAGAAATTATTGGTTTATATACATGTAAAAGATTAATGATACCATTGTTATAGTTAGAAAGTTGTAATGCAAAATTCACAGCATTTTCAGAAGCTTCTGAATAATCAATTGGAACCAGATAGTTGGTTGTTGTCTTGTGCTTTGATCTTTTAATGAGATGCTTACTTACACTTTTAATGTATTCGTTAATATCTTTTTTTTCTTGTTCAATTATATTTCCTTCTACTTTTATTGCTGGTATATGGTTGATTTGCTCCTTTATAAAAACTTCAATTTCATTTTCTTCTTTTAGTTTAATTTCTATTCCCGATTCTTTTGCGGAATTCAATAACATCATCTTCATGTATTCGTAAGTAGATGACTTTTTACCATAAATGGTCATGTTTATTGCATCTGTCATTTTAAACGTATTTGTTTTCTGCAATTTTATCATTAGCTAGGTTTTCTATTATGTCATAGGTAGTTACTATGCCTATGAGCAATCCATCTTCAACTATAGGAATAGCATGAAAAAGATTTACTTTAAATATTTCCAAGGCTACATTAATTTTATCATCTGGATTCATTGTGGCTAAGCCTGTCGTCATTATTTCTTCCACCCTATGATTATTTAACCGATAGCGCTCAACTTTTAATTCCGTGTTAATTCCTTTAAATCCGCGACAAAAGAATAGGTAATCAGATTTGCTAATAATGCCTTTCAAAATGCCATCTTCGACCACAGGTATGTGATGTATGCGCTTTGCCTCAAAAATATCCTTAACTTTCCTCAATTCATCTTTGGGGTGCAGAGTTTGAAGGTGGTTTGTCATGATTGTTCTTACAGGAGATAATAAATTCATTTTTGTTATTTTTATTCAATATTAAGTTGATTTTGTTTTCTTTAGAATGATGATGGTTAACCTGATAAATGATTTTAGTCATCTTTCTAAAATAACAGCTGCTAATACATGGAAAATAATTTAGAAAACATTGCTCTTAGATTACAAGGCATTATTGATACTGCGATAGATGGAATAATAACCATAGATTCGAGAGGCATTGTCGAAACAGTAAATAATTCTGCAGCTAGTCTATTTAAATATAATCCTTCAGAAATTATAGGCAATAATATAAAAATGTTGATGCCAGAGCCTTATCATGGTGAGCATGATGATTATATTAAAGCCTACAATAAGACTAGAGTACCAAAAATTATTGGTAGTGGACGAGATGTCATTGGTAAGAAAAAGGATGGACAACATTTCCCGTTTAGATTGGCAGTAAGTGAAGTTATATTGAACGATAGGGTGATTTTTACCGGTATCATCCATGATCTGACGGATTTAACAGCAGCTGAACAAAGATTAATTCAGCTTAATGAAAAACTGGAAGAGAGAGTTGAATTGCGAACAAATGAACTAGAAGAAGTAGTGAATGAGCTCTTGTCAGTCAACAAAGATCTGGAAGAAAAGGAAAAACAACTAAACACGGCGTTGTCTAAAGAAAAAGAACTAAATGAGCTAAAATCACGATTTGTTTCTATGGCATCTCATGAATTTAGAACACCATTGAGTACTATTTTATCTTCAGTGGCATTGATTGGAAAATACAATGACAAAGGAATGCCAGAAAAAAGTGTGAAACATATTAAAAGAATCAAATCATCAGTGAATAATTTGACAGGAATTCTTAATGATTTTTTATCGCTTAGTAAAATTGAGGCAGGAAAAGTCGAGCTTAAATTAGGAATGGTTAATCTTAGTGACCTTTGTGAGGATATAATATTAGATCTAAAACTATTATTAAAAGGAAACAAAAAAATAGAATGTATCCATAATCAAAATTCTAAAGAAATATTAACAGATATAGGAATTCTTAAAAATATATTATTTAATTTGACTTCTAATGCTGTAAAATATACTTCTGAAGAAAATGGTTTTATTAAATTAGAAGTTAATGAAAGCGATAATTTTATTATATTCTTAGTTGAAGACAATGGAATAGGGATTCCCGCATCTGAACAAAAACATTTATTTGATAGATTCTTTAGAGCTTCTAATGTTGAGAATATACAAGGTACAGGATTAGGTCTTAATATTGTAAAAAGATATGTAAATTTATTAGGAGGTGATATTACTTTTCAGAGTAAACACACTGTAGGCACCTCATTTACATTAAAGATTCCTAAACAATATGAAAAAAATATTAGTAATTGAAGATAATCTTGAAGTTAGAGAAAATCTTTGTGAGATATTAGAACTGGCAGATTATGATGTGATCTCAGCTGAGAATGGGAAGATTGGAGTAGGAAAAGCTAAATCTGAATTACCAGATATAATTTTATGTGATGTAATGATGCCAGAATTAGATGGATTTGGTGTCATGAAAATTTTAAATAACACACCAAAAGTGAACGATATTCCTCTGATCTTCCTTACGGCTATGTCAGAGAAAAACGATATGAGAAAAGGGATGGGTTTAGGCGCGGCAGATTATATTACTAAACCCTTTGATGATACTGAGCTGCTTGAAGCTATTGAAATACGATTAAAAAAATCAGAGCGTATAAAAGAATCCTTTGATAGTTCGGAACAAGGACTACAAAAATTCTTTTCGGAAGCTAAAGCAAGTGAGGAACTTCAGAAATTATCTTTGGATAAAGAGATAAGAAAGTATTCGAAAAAAGATATAATTTATGAAGATGGGCAAAATGCTAGATGGTTGTACTTTGTCGTTGCTGGTAGAATAAAAGAATATCAGACTAATGAATATGGGAAAGAATTAACCACTAGTTTATATAAAACTGGAGATTTTTTTGGTTATTATCCTTTACTTTCTGATACAAAATATTCGAATAATACTGCTGCATCTGAAGACTCAGTTTTAAGATTGATCCCTAAAGAAGACTTTTCGCTTTTATTATTTAATAATAGAGATTTTGCAGCTCAGTTTATAAAAATGTTAGCTAATAGGGCAGAGGAAACAGAAAAGCAACTCATTGATCTCGCTTATAGTTCTGTACGGAAAAAGGTAGCTAATGCCTTGCTATCGTACATTGATGAAGGCAATAATCATTCAATTAATGTGAATAGGGAGGACTTGGCTTCTAAAGCTGGGACTGCTAAAGAAACATTGATACGTACCATTTCAGATTTTAAATCTGAAGGCTTGGTTTCTGTAAAAGAAAAAGTAATTACTGTGGAAGATGTAGAAAATCTAAAAAAAATTATGGCTTAGTGGTCTGACGCATCAACACAGGTGAGTCTTAAATGGGTTTAGTGTTGTACATTTTTTTGGAATAATATGTTTTACGAATAACTCTTCCCTAGTTTTAATTAAAATCCCAAATTCGTACTAGAATCATGTAAGTAGATGATCTCTGTCATTCCATCATACCTTAGATAGCTTCATATTTGAATTAAAATTAATTGAATATGAAATATTTTGAAACTTCTTTCGCAACAGTAATACTCAGATACTATTTGATGATGTTTATAGTTGTGAGTGCATTTTTGATTAGTGTACCACAATTGGCAATTTTAGCAGTACCAGTTTTTCTGTCATCTATTTTGGGCATTTCATTTAAATCTAAAAGTAAAAATGAAACGGTTTCTGTCAAGAGAAATTTGGAACCTAAAAGCAACAAGGTTGTTTTTAACGCTGCTTAATTGGAGTAGTTATGTTTAATGTGAAATTCGAAAGGCTTACCATGTTTGTCATACAGGTTTATGGTATTTATTTAATAATAAGTTCTTTGATAAATGTTTGGCTTAGAAACGCACATGGTATAGCCTTAAACATAAACGAAGGATACTTTATTGAAAATTTAGTAGAATCTCATAAGCTTTTCGGAGTTATAGTTTTACTAAAATTTCTCTCAGGTATAATTATTCTAATAAATCGGACCACAGCTTTGGGGGTACTACTTGCTTGTATTTATTTAATAATAATTTTCACATATATGGTACTACACCCCTTAAATGGCTTTAGTATTTCTGTCATATTAGATTTCGTAACTTGTGTTTATTTGCTTTATGCCTATTCTGATTTTTTCCGACCCTTGCTAAGTTCCAATATGAAGTTATAATTTATACCATCTGCGATGTCGATATTTTTTATCAAGATCAATTTTTTCTATAACATATATTTTATTTCAATATTGCATAACACTCAACTATAAACTAAAGAAAATGAAAATATCTAAAAACATAAGTTTAAAAAAAATCCAAAATAATTTTAGAGATATATATCCTGGATTAAAACTTGAATTTTACAGAAATGCTCATGTGCATTTTGAAGGTTCATTAAAGAATAATATTTTAAATTCTGATATAATTTTGGGCGAAGTGAATCAAAATTTGATTGCCGGTAATATTTCTTTTGAACCTAATAAAACAGTTCAAAAATTAGAAAATGAATTTAAAACTAATTTTGGATTAAACGCTCAAGTACATAGAAGATCTAATGATCTATGGCTGCAAACTATCAATACAGATGATTGGACTTTAGAGCAACAAAACCAAAGAGGTATAGATTCTGTTACTGAACCATCAATTATTTTATAAACCAAAATTCTCATAATTATGAAACTATTAGTGCCTACTGACTTTTCTGAAACTTCAGAATATGCATTAAATGCGAGCTTGCTTTTTGCTCAAAAGCTCGATGCAGAAATTCACTTATTGCATTGTATTGAATTACCTAAAGTATCGGATTTAAATCCAAGCCATAATGCTATAATGAAAAATTTGGATAAACTGCTTTATAAGGAAGCAGAAAAAAAACTTAATAGTTTCAAGCATATGTTGGTTGACCATAATATTCCTTGCGAATTTACTATTCTAAGAAACAGTTACCTTGATACTGTTTTTGACCAGGAGTTATTCGCTGATACTGATCTTGTGCTCATTGGATCTCATGGTACAAAGGGTATAAACGAATGGTTTATCGGAAGCAATACGCAAAAAGTCATAAGAAAAATCAATAAGAAGATATTGATAGTCAAAAATGAATTGGAGGATATTGATTTTAAAAAGGTCGCATATGTTACTGGTTTAGCAGACAATGAAAAAAGTGATTTTAAGGAATTCTTGAATATGATGTCACAATTCAAAATAGAAGAGCTACATATTTTGTCAATTGATACATTCTTATATTTCACTGAACCCACAATAGTAGTCCAAAGTGCATTGAATGATTATAAACAATTAGCTGAAAGATATAATGTAAAAACGCATTTTGTTAGAGATTATTCCGTAGTTGCTGGAGTGAGGCATTTTGTTGAAAGAAATGGCATTGATTTGGTTGCAATGTCGAATTCCCATAGGCACCCTATTAAAAGAATCATACGTGGAAGTAATGTCGAGATTATTGTAAATCAAAGTGAAGTTCCTGTATTAACTATTGATAGTTGATTTCTAATTTTTTCTGAAATACAAAATTTAATTTAATATTACTTTAATTTTTTTTCGTTAAAAGTCTATAATTAGAATGTCGAATATGAATTTTTATATAAATAATATTGATTTGAAGTTTTTGACTTTGATGTTTGTCAGCACATTTTTTGCATGCACGCCAGATGTCTATTTTAAAAAGCCAGTACCCCCCAATATTGAAATTTCTACTAGTATACCAGATAAATATTGTGGATTGTATTATTTTGAAAGCGACAGCTCTGCCATCATGGTTTACAATAATATGATAGTCACAGAAAGCGTTTTCAAATACGAAACAACTTTGGATAAAGTCTTAGAGTCTGAGAATTGTTCAGTAGTTGATGGAGGTTTACATTTGAGAGGACGCAGAGAGTGTTTTCCTTTTAAGTATATTTCAGAGGATACTATTTTAGTGGAGATTACAGAAATGGATACTATTTTTAGTTTTACTGAAGATCAGGTTTTAAAATTTGATGGCGAATCTATTTATATGAATTACAGGAATGCTCCTGAAGAATGGGCAACAACTATAATCAAAGAAGATGGGACGACAGGTGATTTTTCAATGCACTTAATTATGATACCAAACAAGAAAAGAGTAATTAAATCTATTACTAAAAAATATACTAAAAGATTAGATAGAGATTCGACTTATATATATATAATTGATCCAAATCCCAAAGAATTTAAGCGCGCAATAAAAACTAAGTATCTTAAGTTTTATGACAAAATCATAAGCCCTAATTTAGAAATTGAAACGCCTAAAAGGTAAACATTAGTTTATGTCTTTGAATCTCAATAAGCGCAAGGCATTAAGAACCACTAGAATAGTCGATCCTTCATGTGCAATAACAGTTGGCCCAATTGCAGCAACTCCTAGTAATGTTAGAGGAACAAGTATGCAAACCATGCCCATGCTGATCCAAATGTTTTGCTTGATAATTTTTCTAGTTTGTTGACTAAGTTTTATCGTAAAAGGAATATTGTTTAAATTATTTGACATTAGTGCAATGTCTGCCGTTTCTAATGCTACATCAGAGCCAATAGCTCTCATAGAGATACTTACATCACTTCTAGCCATTGCTGGTGCATCATTTACACCGTCACCTATCATGGCTACTTTATTGTAAGTTACTTTTAATTGTTCAATAGCTTGAACTTTATCTTCAGGCAACATGTTCCCTCGAGCATCTTCAATTCCTGTAATAAAAGCAATCGCATCAACAACGTTTTGATTATCCCCTGATAAAAGTGAGAGTTTTTTAACCATTCTTTTTGTCGATTGAATTGCACCTATAGCTTCCTTCCGAGGAGTATCCATTACAGAAATAATACCCGAATATGCATTTTGAAAATAAACGAGCATAGCAGTTTGACCTTCTTCTTGAAGAGATTTTAATTTTTTTGAAATATTAAAGGGAATTGTTGATTTACTAAAAGATTCAGCTGACCTTTTATTTCCTATAAAAATAGGACTCCCTTCATAAATAGCTCTGACACCACCACCAATTATTGCCTCAATATTATTTGCTCGTTGTGTTTCAATGTTTGGATATTTTTCGTTTATTCCGTTTGTAATAGCAACTGCAAGAGGATGATCACTTCCTTGCTCAACAGCATAAATCATTTTAACTAATTTTTCTTTAGTTATAGGCTCAAAAGGAATTATTTTTTTAAGTTTTGGCTTTCCTTCAGTCAGAGTGCCTGTTTTGTCAAACGCAATAGCTCCAATTTCTCCAAGATCTTCTAAGGGTTTACCTCCTTTAATAATAACCCCATTTTTTGCAGCTCTTGAAATCCCAGCCAAAATCGCACTTGGCGTAGAAATAGCCAGTGCACATGGAGATGCCGCTATTAAGACAGACATGGCCCTGTAAAAACTTTCTTGGAAAGATTCATTAATAAATAGGAATGTAGACATTAGGAGCAGGACAATTATAATAACACTAGGAACATAATATTTTTCAAAGGTATCAGCTAAAAGTTGCGTAGGTGACTTTTGAGCTTCTGCATCTTGAATTAATTTTATCAATCTGGCTAATGTACTATTTTCAGACTTGTGAGCTACAATAACTTCTATTCCTTCATTCCCGTTTATGGTTCCAGCATAAACTTTATGCTTGTCAGCTGTTTGATTAAAAGTTAGGATGTCTGGCATACTCGAGGGTTCTTTTTTTACAGGAATACTTTCCCCAGTAATTGGGGCTTGATTGATATGGCTAATGCCTTTTATAACGATACCATCCACAGAAACTTTAGAATTTGGTTTTATATATACACAATCATTTAAATTTATGGTATCCAATTGGACCTCTTTTAGAATACCATTCTTAGATAAAATGGCAGTATGCGAAACAAGTTGTAGTATATTTGTTATCGATCTTTGAGCTTTCTCCAAAGCATAATGCTCAAGCGCATGCCCTAGACTAAATAAAAAAAGCAATAGTGCTGCGTCATTGTATTTATTTAAAAATAGAGCACCGGCAGCAGCGAAAAGCATTAAAAAGTCAATGGTTATTTTTTTAACTTTAAGTTCCTCCCAAGCTTCAAGTGTTGTATAAAAGCCTCCAAATATTATTGATAAAAGATAAAATATATTTTTTATAGGCAATTCTGAATTGATTACTCTTTCAGGAAAGAACAAACCCACTGTCCAAAATATTCCAGATATAATAGCTAAGATAAGTTCTCTATTCATTTGCTTAAAATTCGATTAATGTTTGTTCTCAAAATACAGCTTTTAAAAGATAAAAGTTTATTTCAGCCAGAATTCTTGCGCTGCTTTTAAAAGTATACGATCATTTTAAACTGGTATGAATCTGATAATAATCATTTATCCTATTGATAAAAATCATGATTCGGATTTATCGCTTTATTTACCTTTACTAAATAATCAAGATTTTGATTTTCTAAATTTTTTATGTTGTTTTTACCAAAGGAAATAGTAAAGTGTTGGTGTCTATTGCGATTTGATTTTTTTTAAATTTTTAAGCAACTTCTAATGAAAATATTAATAATTGTTTTATCAATTTTGTTTGTGTTTTCTTGTTCGCCAGTTCGTTATGTTAGTGATCACCTTAGTGATGCTTATTATCCTGCAATAACAACATATAACATTGAAGGTGAGTGCCAAAACCTCGTTAATAAACTTCAAAAAATAAGAGTTGAAAATGCTATTCATCAACATTTTCAAAATTATGGTTTTGAGCAATCCGATAGTCCTGATTTGCTTATACAATTTATCATTAAAGAACAAAGAGAATCATTTCTTTCTCAAGAATGCAACTATTATGGCCGCTGGATTTACGGAGAACAGTGCTTTACGAAAGTTATCAATTATACAGAAGGCTCAATAGTAATTGATATTATCAATACAGATACTCAAGCTATAATTTGGCATGGTGCAATTTATAGTTTGCCATTTGATCAAATTAAAGACCCTAATCATAAGATATCAGAATATGTGTATAAGCTACTAGGTGACTATTTTTTAGATCATCAAAAATAAGGGATTCAGTACTGTTTAATTCTTTCCTTTATGTAAACTTAATCTAGTTGTAAAATGAAATAATGAAATGAGTAGAAGTATTAGACCAGTTGATTTACATAGCCATTCTATCTTTTCTGATGGAAGGGCAAACATCTTTCAAATTGAGGAAAAGTGTCTCAAAGATAATTTTTCAATAGTCCTTACTGATCATAACGAAATTCGAGGAAGCATCAAACTGTTTGAAAGAAATCGAATAGTTACATTACCTGCATTAGAAGCTGGAACAAAAGAAGGACTTGAGTTTTTGATTTATTTTAAATCTGTAGTGGATATAGAATCCTTTTATAAAAAAATAATTGAACCGTATAAAAGGGAAAGATTTATGGTGCAAATTGGGATTCCTGCAGAAGCATTGATTAAAACAGCTAGAGAATATGAATGTTTTATTTCTCTCGCACATCCTTATGGGTTTAGAAAGAAATCTTTAAAGTATCATTTATCAAATAAGAATTTAATTTTCTTTATTTTAAATAATATTGATGCTGTTGAAACCTATAATGGTAATCTATCCGAATACAACAATATTAGGTCAAAGCTATTATTTGATTCTGTTTCAGCTCTTAATTCTACTGTTGGATCAGATGGGCATGATTTAGATTCTTTAGGACAAGTGACAGCGGACTTTGAATTGAGTAACGAAGACTTTAATACATTTGGTTTGTTTCAGGCATTAAAAACTGGGGACTATAGTGAGAATACTGCAAATAAGATCTCCAAAATTAATACGGCATTGAATATATCTTACTTCCATACACTATATTATTTTGATAAAGGAAACTCTGTAGAGAGAAGAATAAAATCTGATAAGAATAATATGTAGCAATGTTTTTTTACTCACTATCTATTTAACTCTCGTATTCAATTTTAAATATATAATAATTGATATAATAACCGAACCTAATTCAATTAAAGTGTTCACAAAGTAAATCGGCTTTGACTTTCAAAGAGTAATTTGATAAGTGCACGCGTAGAATTATCCATCTCTTCAAGACTACCCATCTGCTGTATTTATTTTACCTAAGCAATCTAAACATGTACTTAACATTGTATTTAGTACGTTTTCCACATAGGGGGTTAGTACTCCGAAATGAGGGGTCAGTATCTATAGAATAGCAATAATGATCCACTGATATTTCTGTCTCACTGACAAGATCGCTTTTGCACTAGGGCTTTATATGGCACTTAGCTGATAAGCTTAGATGCTGAGACACGTCCAATGACGCTAAACTACACATCTCCAATCCGCTTGAATTTTTACCTTGACATTCAGAATAAAAGTATTCTAAACATGACTGTGCTTACTCTTGTGTATGAATTATTGATCAACTCCGATCACTAAATAACCGCTACTATTTCTTTTTTCTAAATTTACGCTGAATGCAACCAATTAAAATATTCTTCATATCGATATCGATAGTTTTTTTCGTTTCGACTTCCCTCACTGAACATCTGAAAGAAGTTATGATCTCCTCGAGGACTCATAAATAATAGAACAATATCAAAAAAAACTTTACTGACTTTTGGAAAGGAAATTCATTTTGGACAAAACAAAATCAATCTCCATCTTTCTAATTGTAAATGCGTCTTGTGTAATCATGGTAAGAGCTTAATTACAGGTTGATAATGCCAATATACGCATTTACCTCTTCTTAATATTCATTATCACATATCTTTACCGAACCATTGTTACATATGATTTATAAGTTTAGACAAAAACTCTAATTAAATATCTTCTCATATATATTCTTTAGACCTATTCATTTTTATTTAACTTGTATTGTTTAGTTGGCAACATCTTTTGTAGAAATTTTTCAATGAGTCCAATAAGAGGTAGGACTGCTAATACTCCTAAAATATTGAATATCATATGTGCATTAGGTATTGTTGATCCGATACCTGTAGACTCAGTAACATCTATTACCATTTTTACAAAGGGTTCAAAGAATATCAAAGCAATTATAATTGTTAATAAATTGAATGTAGCATGAAAAATAGCAGCTTTGACAGCTTCTCTTGAACCTCCAATAGTTGCAAGCGCTGTGTTAAAACAAGTCCCTAGTTCAGCACCTAGCATAATTGATATTCCCACAGCACTTGCAATGATGTTTTGCTTAGTCATTATGATAGCAAGAGCTACAGTTGCGCTTGAAGATTGGATTACAATTGTTATTAAGCCTCCTATAATAGCTCCTAATATGTGATTATTTTCTAGTGATAGGATCCAGTCGTTAAATAAACCTGATCCTTTTAATGGAATAACAGATTGTTCCATTATAAATAAGCCAAAGAACACTAAACCAAAATAGGTAATTACTTTACCTATAGTGTTCCACTTTCTATTTTTGGCGATTATAAGAATTAGAATACCTATAAGTATCCCTAAATAAGAATATCTATATATATCTAAAGCAATAAGTTGGCTAGAGAATGTTGTTCCGATATTTGATCCTAAGATTATACCTGCAGTCTGCTTAAAATTTAAACTTCCTGCATTGATGAAAACAATAGCAAGTATTATAACAGCTGACGAGGAATCTAGAATAATAGTTAGGAACATTCCTGCTATAATTGAATAGAAGATATTTGTTGTATAACGTTTTAGAATTGCCTTTGCCTTTTTAGCAAAAGATTTTTTTATAGTTTTTGATAATAAGCCAATTCCAATCAAGAAGAATGAAAGACCCACTAATAATAATATAATAATTTTTGTCCAATGCATTCAGTAGTTTATTTATAATGTATTTAGTTCATAACCAGAACTGGGGTTTGCATAAGATTTATCATTTCTTTTACATGCTTTCTTCCAAATACTTTTTGATATAAATTTTTGGTGCTTTTGTGCATGATTATTAGTTCCGCATTTGTACTAATGGCCTTTTCCAATATAATTTTTATTGGATTGTTTCCGCTTAATGTTATAAATTCGGACTTCGTGCTTGGAGTTTGTTCAATCATATATTGTGCTAATTTGTCTTGTGAACTGTTAAGTTTCTTTTCATGTATTTTACTAACATGAACAAATAGTACTGCAGAATTTTGAGCTTCTATTAATTTTATTGCTCTGTCGAATTCATATGGGTCGCCAGTTTCTAGATTAGTTGCAAACACTAAGTTTTTAATTTTTTTATACGCATAATTCAACGGGACAAGTAATACTGGACATGGAGTATTATTTACTATCGACGTAGAAATCGTTCCTAATATTTTTTCCAAAACATTATGTTTGGCACCCATTGTTCCCATTACAATAAGATCAGCATTAATATCTTTAGCTTGTTTTTTAATCGAAGCGATTATCTCGCCTGTTATTACATCTGTTTTTAGTCTTATATTTTCTTTTATATTTCTTTTGAAAAATCTTTCAGCTGTTTTAAGTAGAATTGTCATATTCTTTTCTGCCACATCTTTGACTCTTTCAGCAACGGATGTGTCAACAATAGTTCCATCAGCAGAGTGAATAAATACTTGGGGTATTACGTGAACAACATTAATGATTGCTTCTCGATTAGCAATAAGTTTAATGGCATAGAAAAATGCATCTTTTGCATTGCCAGAAAAGTCAGTAGGAATTAGTATCTTTTTCATTTGATGTGATTTGAGGAATTATCGAATGATTAATGTAACAGCAGACAAATTATTATCTACAAAAGATTCTGCAACACTACCATATAGGATTTTCTGTAAATTTGATTTTCCTTGTGCGCCTATTACTACAAGGTCAATTTCATGGTTTGCTACATATTCTGAAAGAATACTTGCATTATTTCGGTTTAAATTTTTAATATAATGCATTTTGTATTTGTTCATTTCTAATTCAAGTTTGCTTTGAACTGATTTCCATTCATTCTCAGCTTCCGCTAAATAATATTGATTTTGCTCTTCACTCAATTTTAAGTCTAAATAATTTCCAGCTCTGAATTTTGTTAATATATGGAGTGGAATGATTTTGCAGCTATTACCAGATTGGATTTGTAGAGCAGTTTGTAGCGCCCTTATTGAATTTTCAGAAAAATCAATTGGAATTAAAATGTTTTGAAATTCGCAATATTTTTTCTCTGGAATAATTAAGATATTGTTTTTTACATTTTTTGCAATCCGTCTCGGTGTGATACCGCTTCCTGTACTCTTTATTTTTTTTCCAAAAATCAGAAGATCATATTCATTTTTATTTGTCATCTCAATAATTAAGTCGGATGCTGATCCTTCGAGAATAGTTATTCTGTATTTAGCAATATCAGCACTTAGCAAAAAGCGATTATCTACTTTCTCGGTAATTAATTGCCTTACAGTATTGGTTAAATCTTTTTCTATCCGATTGAGTTTTGCAGGAATGTTTACTTTAGATATGAATTTAGGAATTACATGCACAAACTCGATTTCTTTTATTCCAAAAGATTTACTAAGTTCAAAACAGGAGTTAATTAATACATTGTCCATTTCTGAATAGTCGAGAGATACGAGGATCTTATTAATATTTTTCATTGTCTTTGCTTTCAATTGTGAAATTTTGTTTTAAGCTGTATTTGTAATTTATTTTCATCCAGCTAATTATTAATTACTTCGCTTTTAAAAAGTAAATGGCTATATTTTTTATTCGTGGAAATCTAACTCGATGGATGGAGTGAGGTTGCGTCTGGAAAATTATCACTTAAAACTGATTTTAACTTACATTCCTAAATGACTTTACATTAAAATTTTAATACATCTTAATGTCAGTAAAACCAAATTTAACTTTTAGTAACGCAATTTTTTCATTAATGATCATGCTGTCAGCATGTGTTTTTTTTTCCAGGGTCCAATGCCAAAGGTTCATTACTATTTTCAATTTCCTTTTTAATTCCTGCGCAAAAAAACATTGAATTGATTCTATTTTCTGCTTAAGAGTTTTTTTTCTAATAAAACAACCATAGGTCCCTAAGGTACGTTTGATCTAGATTTACCTTTAGGTTAAAGTCTACAACATTTGATTCTACAATGGTAGTAGCAACTTTACCATTTTTCAAATGCACGATTTTATCTTGGTGACCATCTTTACATATTTCAGTTTGATTTTTCATTTTTATCTTGTTTTATTCAAATTTATATATTTCTTAGGCGGACTTTGTTGATAACAATTATTGCTTACTATGATATAAGTCATCGTTATCACTAGTGAGTTTTTGTTAATTTAATTGGAAAGATCAATGATCTCTCTTTTGTAGTTTATTTTTGCTTCACTATAATTGCTTTGAATTTAAGAAAGAAATCAACCTTAAAACTCAAATCTTTGCTAACTCATTTTAAATTATAGTATTCAGTGTCTTATTCTTTTGGTTTCGCCTAGCCACCAAAATGGAGTCGTTTTTTTATTGTTGATTTTATAATTGGAGGAGATATATTTTGTTATATGACGAAAACCTTCTTCTATGTCGTCAGTAAATAATACAAGTTTGTTGTCTTTTGCAGATATAGTTTTTTCATCTATCATCTTATTAATCATCTCTTTTATCTTACTATAATATTTATCCCCAAATACAACAACCGGAAAATCATTTATTATACCAGTTTGTATCAGTGTTAGAGTTTCAAATAGTTCGTCTATGGTACCAAACCCACCTGGCAAAACAATAAATGCATATGAGTATTTTAGCAATAAAACTTTTCTGACAAAGAAGTGGTCAAAAATAACCGATTTGTGCATGAACTTATTTTCTGATTGCTCCTTAGGTAGTTTAATAGAACAACCTATTGATTTTCCGTTATTTTCAAAAGCACCTCTATTAGCAGCTTCCATTATACCTGGTCCGCCTCCTGTCATTGTTGTAAATCCTAAGTCTGCTATTTTTTTACCTATATCATAAGCGATTTTGTAATAGTTGTGATCTTCTTCTGTTCTCGCTGAACCGAAAACAGTGATAGCAGGACCTATGAAATGTAAACTTCTAAATCCTTTTAATAGTTGTATCATAACTTTTAGCGAAAATCTCAATTCTGATCCTCTAGAATTTGGTCCATCCAAAAATTGATATTTGCTATCTATAATCTTTTGCATAACTACTCGTTTAATATGAGAAGTGGTAAAGAAGTATTGTATATCTCTTTTGAACTTATGCTCATATTTAAAAGTGATTTTAAAAACCCTTTTTTTCTTTTAATTACCGTAACGATGGCAATCTTGTCATCCTTTTTAATATAATCATTAATCCCGTTTATTATATTTATATTTTTTAAAATTTTTATTTTTCCTATAGGCTCCTTTAAATAACTGAGTGCATAAGGATCAAATGGAAAATCATTTTCCTTTTTAGATATTATGTGCAATAATTCGTAAGACATATAAAATGCTTTTGCTATTTGATTTAAACATTCAAATGTCTTGCTATTTTTTATTTCATGGTTATCTAATGCAAGAAGTATTTTTTTATTATCAAGTTTTAAATACTTGCACCTAGGAACTGCTAGAACAGGAACAGATGAATTTGCTGCTATTATTTTTGTTGTACTTCCAAAAATGAAATTTTGGGCTTTGCTTCTTCCTTGTGTTCCCATTACTACTAAATCTATTGTCTCTTCTTTGATATATTTCAGTATTACTGCATCCACATTTCCTTGTAGCAATGTAAACTGGGGAATATTGTTATGACTTAATAGTGGAACTATTCCAGTAATTAACCCTGATAATTCATTTTCTGCATGAGCTAATGAAATGTCTTCTATCTTTAAATGTGCTCTGTCATCGAGAAAATTTGGATGTACATACAGGACATGTAATTCAGCTTTTAGTTTATTTGTTAGATCTATCGCATAGCGAAGTGAAAAATTAGCATGAGATGAGAAATCAGTAGGGAACAATATTTTCATTTATTGTATTTTAGGTGAAATTGATTAATATTAATTTTACATTGACTGATTACAAATGATGATGTTAGACAATTTTACTATTAGAGCACTTCGAATATTAATGGTTTCTAAATGTGAGGAACTATATGTTAATAAATTTATGCACAAAGTGACACAAATACTTTTAGGAATTTTATGCCTTTAGTTTAATCTAATTTGTTTTCTAAGTTTGCTCTTTTCTTTGATGGGCAATTTTTACAATCACTACATTTACAGACTTTGCCTGTTTGAGGATTTACCTTTAAAAGAAAAACAAAGAGCTTTTGCATTTCTTCATCTTTTGTAGATTCAAAAAAGTGAAACTCTTGCTCTTTGTATGAAACCTTGGTATGTTTCGAATTCCTTTTTTCTACAATAGTTAAAGGGAGTTTTATGAAGCTTAAATATTCTAGTAAGTTAACTTTAATTTCATTTGTGTTTGTAGGATTTTCCCCACTTATAACTATGTCTAAATTTGAGTTCCGCATTCATGCAAGTATTTAATTAGTTAAGCTATTTTCTTTCGTATTTAGTTTTATGATTCGATAGATGGGATCTATGCCTAATATAGCGGTGAGAAGTAAATAGATAGCTATTATTGAAAACAAGTAAGTAAATATTGAAAATTCTATGACTCCACTATCAATTAAACTTATGACAAGATGTAAGCCTACAATTCGAAGGAGTCTATCTACAATGCCTATATTAAACATATGACTAATTGTTTTTTACAAATATAATTTGAGTGGATATATAATGTGATGACTAGAATCAGGAGCTTTGATGATCTTTGTCATTCTTGTAAATTGCTTATTTATTCAACTTTATACTTTATGGAAGTTGTCTTAGAAGATATTGATATTGCCTCAAAATTACAATGTAAACATTGTGGCGATACATGTGTCAGTGACAGATGGAAAAGAGGAAGTGATATATTTTGTTGTAATGGTTGTAAGACTGTTTTTGAAATTATAAATGACAATGAATTAGACTTCTTTTATCAATTAAATTCTCATGCTGGGATTTCTAGGAATGGTATTGCCTTAACCAATTATGAATATTTAGATGATCCCATATTAGTTGATAAATTGGCTTCCTACGTTAAAGATTCTAATATTACAGTTTGGTTGCATTTACCTAGTATCCACTGTTCTTCATGCTTGTGGTTACTAGAGAATATTTCTAAACTAAATATAGGTATCAATTACTCCAGAGTAAATTTTTTAGAGAAAAGGCTACTGATACAATTTGATTCTGATGTTATCAGTTTGCGTGAATTAGTAGAGTTATTGAGTCAGATCGGATATGCTCCACAAATAACATTAAACGATGTAGATTTTGACAACAACAAACTAAAAGATAGAAGTATTTATTATAAATTGGGCATAGCTGGATTTGCCTTCGGAAATATTATGCTGCTTAGTTTTCCAGAATACCTTGGACTGGGAAATGTTGATGGTCTTATTTCACAAGTTATAAGCTATCTAAACATTTTGTTGATTTTACCTGTTGTTTTCTACTGTGCGAAAGCTTATCTTAAGTCAGCTTGGCGGGGTGTTTTGCATAAACACTTGAATATAGATGTTCCTATTTCTTTAGGGATTTTAGCTTTATTCTTTAAAAGTCTTTTCGATATATTTTTAGGTGTAGGTTCAGGTTACTTGGATTCACTAGCAGGTTTAATCTTCTTTTTATTAATTGGTAAATGGTTTCAAAACCTGACTTATGATAGGATTAAATTTGATTTAGATTACAAGTCATATTTTCCAATAGCAGCAAGTTTAGTGGAGAATAAGGTGGAAAAAAAGATAGGATTAGAGGATATTAAAAACGGAAATATTATTAGAATTAGACATGGAGAATTAATACCAGCAGATGGTGTACTTCTTTCTAGTAAAGCAAATATCGACTATAGCTTTGTCACTGGTGAATCTATGCCCACTTCAATTAGTCAAAACAACAAAGTCCATAGCGGTGGTAAAGTCAATGGAAGCTTTATTGAAATAGAGGTTCAAAAAACTGTTGCTTCTTCTTATTTAACACAGCTCTGGAATGACGCCTCATTTAAAAATGTAAATAGTAAAGGCAGTATTTCAAAGATTAATGAAATTGTCTCTAAGTATTTTACTGGCACTATTGTTTTAATTTCTTTAATCGCTTTTGGTTTTCACTCATTTTACGATATTAGTAAGGCTATAAATGTGCTTGCTACAGTTCTAATAATTGCTTGTCCCTGTGCAGTGGCTCTCTCAATGCCATTTGCATTTGGTAATTTAATCCGCCTGTTTGGGCAAAGGAAAATTTATTTTAAGAATACTCATGTTATTGAGAACTGTTCAAAAGTAAATTGTTTGGTTTTTGACAAAACAGGAACTATCACTGAAACTTCTGAAAAATCCTTAGAATACTTTGGAAAGGAATTAAATGAGTTTGAAAAAAGAATGATTGCTTCATTAGCTAATTGCTCAACACATGCATTGAGTAAAATGATAGTATGTTATTTTAATCAGTCGAATTTTAATTCTGTTGAAAATTTTATTGAAGAAAGTGGTTTAGGTATTAAAGGAACGATTAATGAATTTGAAATAAAGATTGGATCAAATAGATTTATTGATGTTAAAGAAAGCAAAATATTTAAGGCTCAAATTCATTTACCTGAGGCATCAAATGTTTTCATTGAGATTAATGGTGAGTTAGTGGGTGCATTTGTTTTGAAAAGTAATTTTAGGAAAAAACTACATCGTGTACTCAAAGAATTTTACAAGGACTATGAAATCAATTTAATAAGTGGAGATAATAGCAATGACAGGGAGGACTTGTTGGGCGTTTTTAAAAATTGGAAATCTTTGCACTTTCAGAAATCACCTTTTCAAAAATTGTCATATATCAAGGAACTCCAGTCTCAAAAATATAATATTGCAATGATTGGTGATGGCCTTAATGATGCAGGTGCACTTAATCAAAGTAATGTAGGCGTTTCGATAACTCATAATACTTCAAGCTTTGCACCTGCTTGTGATATTATAATTGCATCAGACAAATTTGAAAAATTACCCCTAATATTTTCTATTTGCAAAGATGCTGTCAAATTGATTTACATATCCTATTCAATTGCACTTCTTTATAATGCTATTGGTGTTTACTTCGCGGCGCAAGGACTTTTGTCACCTGTAATTGCCGCAGTGTTGATGCCATTAAGCTCAATAACTGTGGTTTTATTTGGCTTTTTGTCTACTACATTTTTATTCAAGTCTAAATTTAATTCAGGTGGCATTTGATTTCTTTTTCAATTGTGCTATTCTGAATTGATCAAGTATTATTTCTCATATTATAAAAATAGAGTATGCTTCTGAATCTGCTAGAAGTACTATTCATATTGAGATTTTAAATAGTTACTCCCTCATGATAAATATCATTTTGGAGGTTGATACTAATCATAAGAATAAGACAAATCGATATCTAAATTGCTTCAAATTAGAAGTCATGAATATCATAATAGTATTAATTGTATTGAGTTTAATAATTGCTTTGTGTTTTCTGATTTTATTTATATGGGCTGTAAAGTCTGGCCAATATGATGACAGTTATACCCCAAGTATACGAATTCTATTGGATGATAACAATACAGACAAAAACGATTAGAAAATATGAATCAATTAAACATGTCAAATATTGACCACTTCAAATATGACAATTCTATTGTCAGGAAATTTGCTTTTGCAACCATGATTTTTGGGGTTGTTGGAATGTTAGTGGGGTTGTTAATAGCACTGCAGCTTATATTCCCTGCACTTAATTTTGATTCGCCCTATACTACATTTGGAAGATTGAGACCTCTTCATACTAATGCCGTTATTTTTGCTTTTGTTGGTAATGGTATTTTCATGGGAGTGTATTATTCATTACCTCGACTTTTAAAAACTCCAATGTTCAGTAAGCTTTTGAGCAATATCCACTTTTGGGGTTGGCAAAGTATTATTCTTGCTGCAGCAATAACCTTACCCTTAGGGTTTACGAGTAGTCACGAATATGCAGAATTAGAATGGCCAATAGATATTGCTATCGCTATTGTATGGATAATATTTGGGATCAACATGTTTGGGACTATATTAAAAAGACGAGAGAAACATCTTTATGTTGCAATTTGGTTTTACATCGCGACTTGGGCAACTGTAACAATTTTACATATTTTTAATAACCTAGAAGTTCCTGTTTCTTTGGTTAAAAGTTACCCAGTATTTGCAGGCGTACAAGATGCATTAGTTCAGTGGTGGTATGGTCATAATGCTGTTGCTTTCTTCTTAACTACACCTTACTTAGGATTAATGTATTATTTCTTGCCCAAAGCTGCAAACCGCCCGGTTTATTCCTATCGCTTATCTATTATACATTTTTGGGCTTTAATATTTATTTATATATGGGCAGGGCCGCATCACCTTTTATATACTTCACTACCTGATTGGGCACAGTCTTTAGGAATGGTTTTCTCACTTATGCTGATTGCGCCTTCATGGGGCGGGATGTTGAATGGTTTGTTAACGTTAAGAGGTGCGTGGGATAAAGTAAGAACTGATCCAGTTTTAAAATTTTTAGTAGTTGCAGTTACGGCTTATGGTATGTCTACATTTGAAGGACCAATGATGGCCATTAAATCATTTAATGCTATAACCCATTATACTGATTGGACGATTGCTCATGTTCATGTTGCCGCTCTTGGTTGGAATGGAATGTTGACCTTTGGTGTGTTATATTGGCTTATTCCTAGGCTTTACGGTAGTAAATTATATTCTGTGAAGTTAGCTAATATTCATTTTTGGTTAGCAACGTTAGCAATTCTATTTTATGCTATTCCTTTATATTGGGGTGGTGTCACGCAGCAATTAATGTGGAAACAATTTACCCCTGATGGATTTTTAAAGTACCCTAACTTTTTAGAGACAGTTACACAAATTATACCTATGTATTCGATCCGTGCATTTGGTGGATTTATGTTCTTTTCTGGATTGTTTGTGATGATGTATAATTTGTTTAAAACAATGTCCAAATCATCTTTTATTTCTGAAGAAGCTGCATCAGCACCTCCTTTACCGAAGAAATATGTTTCTCCAAAAGGGGGGCACTGGCATCGTGTGTTGGAAAGAAAATCAATTTTACTCACGTTACTTTCAGTTATCGCAGTTTCTATAGGTGGACTTATGGAAATTGTGCCTATGGTATGGTTAGATTCTAATACCCCTAAGATTAGTACAGTTGAACCATATACTCCGCTGGAATTAGAAGGACGTGACCTTTATATTCGTGAAGGTTGTGTTGGTTGTCATTCACAAATGATTAGACCCTTTAGATCTGAAACTGTCCGATATGGAGAGTATTCAAAATCAGGAGAATTCATATATGATAGACCATTTTTATGGGGTTCTAAAAGAACAGGACCTGATCTACATAGAATTGGTGAAAAGTACTCTAATTCATGGCATTATAATCATATGCTTGATCCGCAAAGCATGTCGCCTGGTTCTATAATGCCAGCTTATGCTTGGATGCTATATGATGATTTAGACACAACTCAAATTGCTGAAAAAATTAGAGTATTACAATTGTTAGGTACTCCTTATCCAACAGATTTTGATAAAAAAGCACTCAGTAATTTAAAAGCCCAAGCATTAGAAATTGCAGATGATCTAAAGTCTTCTGGGATAGAACAAGAGAGATTAGAGGATAAGGAAATAGTTGCTCTAATTGCTTACCTCCAGCGCTTAGGAACCGATATAAGTAAACCTAGTATTAATAAATAGAAATCGCATTATGAAAATGTATAAATATATTCTTGAGTCAGTCAATAATATTAATTGGATGGCAATTATACCACTGGTTATATTCTTTGTCTTTTTTGTATTGATGTTTATTCATGTCATTCGAACAGAAAAATCGCACATTGAAAAGATGAGTAAACTACCACTTACAAACGATTTATAAATTTATAAGAATGACAGATCATATGAAATTTAAACAGTTTATAATTTTTAGTTTTTTAATGATTCCGTACATCGGATTTTCTCAGAATAGTGGAGAATTAACTAATGTGCTAGGAAAATTATTTGTGGGGATAATTTTAGCTGTAGTTATAGGGGCATTATTGGTTATTTATAATTTGAGCTCTAGCTTGCTTGATCTACAGCTCGAGCGTGCAGGAAAAAAAAGGGTAAAAAAATCCACATCTTATTGGAAAACTTTTAAAGAAAAGCTTACTAGAGCTGTTCCCATCGAAAAGGAATCTGATATTTTACTTGACCACAATTATGATGGTATAAAAGAGTTAGATAATAGGTTGCCTCCATGGTGGTTGTATGGATTTTACTTTACTATAATTTATGGCATTATATATCTAGGCTATTATCATTATTATGAAGTTGGCTTAAGTTCTGGAGAAGAATATGAACAAGAGGTTTTGCGTGCAGAAATAGCCGTCGATAGATATTTAGAAAGACAGGCCAACACTATTGACGAATCTAATTTAGTAGCCTTAACCGATGATAAAAGTTTAGTCAGTGGAAGTAAAATATTTAATAGAAACTGTATTACTTGTCACCTGAAAGGTGGAGGAGGTTCATCAACGAGTATAGGCCCCAATTTAACAGATGAGTATTGGCTTCATGGCGGTGATATTAAAAGTATTTTTAGAACGGTAAAATATGGTGTGCCTGACAAAGGAATGATTGCATGGAAAGCTCAATTAAAACCTTCTGATATGCATAAAGTTTCAAGTTACATATTATCACTTCAGGGAACTAACCCAATTAATGCTAAAGCACCCCAAGGGGATAAGTTTATTCCTTCAGAGGAAGAAAGCGCAGCTAATTAAGTAGATTATGGCTAATAGTGAGAAAGATTTTAGAGACAAAGTTTCAACGGTTGATAGTCTTGGAAGACGTATTTGGATATATGCCAAGAAACCTTTCGGAAAATACTATAACCGGAGGAAAGTAGTGGGGTATACATTACTGCTTTTGCTTTTCGTCATGCCTTTAATAAAGGTTCATGGTGAGCCATTGTTATTGTTCAATGTGCTACAGGGAAAATTTATAATATTTAGCTTAGTATTTACAGCTCAGGATATGCATATGTTCGCATTAACGATGCTAATATTAATGGTGTTTATTGTGCTCTTTACAGTTGTGTTTGGGAGATTGTTTTGTGGGTGGGTTTGTCCTCAAACTGTATTCATGGAACTAGTATTTAGAAGAATTGAATATTTTATAGAGGGAGATGCTCAGCAACAGATCAAGTTGAATAAAAGTCCTTGGACATCTAAAAAGATTGTAAAAAAAATTAGCAAACATTTTATTTTTTTTGCAATAGCTCTTGTTATAGCAAATCTTTTTCTTTCTTATATTATTGGAGTTGAAGAGGTCTATAAGATAATTAAAGATCCTATTGTAAATCACCTCAGCGGTTTTGCATCTATGATAATATTTAGTTTATTATTTTATGGTGTCTTTGCTTTTTTTAGAGAGCAAGTTTGTGTGGCTGTTTGTCCATATGGTAGATTACAAAGTGTTTTGTTGACCTCTAGTTCTGTGGTAGTGATCTATGACTGGATCCGAGGTGAACCTAGAGGAAAAATGAAGAAATTGAAAACTGATCCTTCCAGTTTTAATTCTGAATCTCCTGCTGTTTTAGGTGATTGTGTAGACTGTAATTTATGCGTAAAGGTTTGCCCAACTGGAATTGACATTAGGAATGGTACACAATTAGAATGTGTGAATTGTACAGCTTGTATGGATGCTTGTGATCAGGTAATGTCTAAAATAGGGAGAGAAGAAGGTTTGATTAGGTATGATGCTTATGATAATATTGGAAAGGTTAAACAAAAACTAATTGATTCTAGAGTTATGGCTTACACTGCAGTACTTGCCTTGTTGCTTTTATTGCAGTCTTTTTTATTGTTAAATAGGTCATCTGCAGAATTGGTTATTCAAAGAACTTCTGGAGTCCTCTTTCAAAGAAATGACGACGGTACTATAAGTAATCTTTACAATTATCAGATTATAAATAAAACTTCTCACCTCATTTCTGATCTAGAGTTAAAAATTAAGGAAAAGAAAGCTTTAATCAAGGAAATAGGTATTGTTAATGATGTAGCAATGCAGGAAACTGCAACTGGAAGCTTTTTTATAATTATTCCCGAGAATGAATTGACGGGTCACAAAAATGAGATTACTATAGAACTTTATATTGAGAATGAACTTATCGATAAGATTACGACAAATTTTTCTGGACCTATAAAATAAAAATTATGAAACTGAATTGGGGAAATGGTATTGCAATATTTTATGGCTGTTTTATGGTCGCAATGATTTTAATGGTAATCAAGTCTTGTAATAATCAAAGTCATCTTGTTGAAGAGGAGTATTATCAGAAGGATTTAAGTTATGAAGATTTTAGAATAAAACGAGCAAATGGAAATGCGATGACTGATCAAGTTGTTGTCAATTATAACCGAAGTAGCAAACTTCTAGAATTGTCTTTTCCTTCAGATATGAATAGTCCAGCAGGAGAGTTAATACTTTACAGACCTTCTAATAAATATTTGGATAAAGTATTTAAACTCAAACTAGATTCAATGAATATGATGGCGATTCCAATTGGAAAAGAATTTGCAAAAGGTTTATGGAAAATTCAATTAGATTGGGAAAGTAATTCAATCCCTTATTACACGGAAATAAATTTTACAATCTAATGGATTTATTAGCAGGACTAATAATTGGTTTGTTTGGAAGTTTACATTGTGTTGGAATGTGCGGTCCTTTAGTATTAGCATTGCCATTGACTCAAAGAGATAGGATTGACATTGCAACAAAGTCATTGGTGTATAATTTAGGTAGGATCTTTACATATGGGGTTTTAGGTTTTTTGATGGGTTTCTTAGGCTGGGGTCTTGAAATAGGAGGCTTGCAAAAAATATTTTCAATCATATTGGGTTTGACCTTGCTCTATTCTGCACTATTAAATTATTTTCCATCTTTTTCTTTAAGAAAAATATCACATCAATTACAATTCATGTCAGCATTTAATGACGGTGTGAAAAAGAGGTTAATTCTTAGTACAAATTCAAATGCAATTAGTATTGGAATGCTTAACGGACTTCTCCCATGCGGATTGGTATATGTTGCTTTAGCAAGCTCGGTAACACAAGCAGACCCATTGAGTTCATCATTATATATGATGCTATTTGGACTGGGAACTTTGCCATTGATGTTCTTAGTAATGTATGGTGGAAATCTTTATAAAGGTTACATTAATCGTTTGAGAAGATTTATTCCACTGGTTTTAGGACTATTGGGTGTTTATTTAATTTACAGAGGAATGGCACTTCAACTTACTAATAATCCTGGGGATATAGTAAATGGATTGTTTAAAATAAGTTGTCATTAATGTTCCATGTATAAGTAGAAGATTCTTATGAAAATTACATTTAATAAAAATAATATATAAAATGAATAATACAAACGCCATTGGACTGGCCAATGATAAAGCAAAATATTTAGCAGTTAAATTAAATATACTTTTATCAAACTATTCTATTTTTTATCAAAACACAAGAGGTTATCATTGGAATATTAAAGGTGAGAAATTTTTTGAACTTCATTTAAAGTTTGAAGAATTATATAATGACTTGATATTAAAAATTGATGAAATCGCCGAAAGAATTTTGACATTGGGTTATACCCCAAAACATAATTACTCAGAATATCGGGCTACGTCTGAAATAAAGGAAAGTGTTCAAGTAAGCGATGGAACCAAAGCAGTTGAAGACATTTTGATTTCTTTTCGAACTATACTAATTCTTCAAAGAGAACTTTTAACAATTTCTTCTGATGCAGAAGATGAAGGAACAAATGCTTTAATGAGTGATTATATAAGGATACAAGAAAAATTGGTTTGGATGTACTCGTCTTTCCTTAATAAATAAAATAAATAAAATCATGAACGGTAAAAATAATATTTCAATCGGATTCTTAACTATGGGCTTGTTTATGACTTATGGTTTCGTGCTTATTTATTATCGTGACTTTGCTCCAGGAAAGGAAGAATGGGTAAATTCCTATTCAGTAGGAAAGCATTTTGAATCTAGATTAGCTCATGTACATGGTAATTTATTTGCTTTTTTAAACATTCTTATCGGGTATTTACTCCTAAGATTTAGGAATCAGTTGAAAAATGTGAAAACAATTTCTTGGTTGGCTTTGGCTGGTTTACTTATGCCAATTGGCATTCTTTCAGAAGTTTACTTTGGTCTTCCCCCCATTTTAGTTTTGATAGGAGCTATAGCAATGACAGTTTCTGTTATTTGGCTGGGCCTTTCTTTTTGGAAAATGAAACCATTTGACATCAGTGTTGGGGAATAGTTATTTGTTATTTTTCCCAAAATCTCTTAAGAAATTTTCCTAGTATGTGAAGAAGGGATTTCATGATAAAACCTTTTTTTTATAAGCTGAAATATGAGATATCTCTAATGGAAACGTTAAAAACTAAATACCATGAATATTAAAGAATTACATCCAAAGGCAAAGTTCGTCTCTGCCATTGATATATTTAAAGGCGAAAAACAAGTGACCAAAAGTATACACTTATCAAAGGGAGCTCAATTACCGAAACATCAAAGCAAAACACGCGCTTTCTTGATTTGTATAACTGGAGAAGTTAGATTTGAAAATGTAAAGGGTGATATATTCACGCTAAAACAAGGTGATTATTTGGTTATTGAACCTTTTGTTGATCATTGGTTGAATAGTGATGCTGAAAGCTATTTGTTGTTAATAAAATGATTGCTTAAAGTATTGCAACTATAACATTATTAAAACTGATCTCTCTCATTATAGGTGCTGTCCTCAGTCATGAGGATTTCATTCAGCTTGATCAATTTTTACTTTAGATCATATTCCTGAAAATTTGGAAGTCGAAAGAATGGATCCTAAAGTAGAAACAAAAAATTATACAAATAAAATTTTTAAGCAAAAACGCAAAAACCTTAATGCAGAAGAGCGTTGTTTGCTAATTGAAGATTTAAAATGCCCTTGCAGTGAAGTTGCTGTCTTTATGGCCTTTTCAAAAGCTATTCATAAAATAAAACGACAATATGTAATTATGGATGCCGCACCGACAGGTCATACACTCTTACTTCTGGATAATACAGGGCGTTATCATAAAGAAATAATGAGGACTCCCCATGTTGATTCAACTAGAATTACCACGCCATATATGTGTTGACAAGATGAAGATTTTGCAAAAATTGTATTAGTTGCACTACCTGAGACACCTCCAATGAGAGAAGCAGAAGATCTTCAAAGTGATTATGAAAGAGTAGGAATTAAACCACATTCATGGGTAATCATCCAATCACTGGATATTCCGGAGTTACTGACCCCCTCCTTCCGGAGTATTGACCCCCCTATGTGGAAAACGTACTAGAATACAATGTTAAGATACATGTTTAGATTGTTTACGTAAACTTTTTCCTTTTAAATCTATCCGATGTGCTTTTGGCACAATTCTATCGAGGATAGCATCAGCGATGGTAGGTTCGTCAAAATACTCATGCCACTTACCCACGGGAAGTTGAGAGCAAATGATCGTTGCTGCGTTTTCATATCGGTCTTCCAATATTTGAAGTAGTATAAGTTTGATTTGGTGTGTAATTGGTTGTAGACCAAAATCATCAAGAATAATGAGTTTGGCTTTTCTGATTCTGTCCATCCATTTGATTAATGAGCCGTCGGTTTTAGCCAATGCAATTTGTTCAGTGAAACGATTCATATTAAAATATAAAGTGCGATATCCTTTGACGCAAGCATTGTGCCCAAGTGCGCATGATAAATACGATTTACCGCAGCCTGTAGCTCCAGTTATTAGGACATTTTCGCCTCGATCGATGTAAGTACAATTAGCAAGAATCATTAGTTTTTCTTTTGATAATTTTCGTTTTTCCGAGCAATCGATATCCTGAATAACAGCTTGGTAACGAAGTTTACTCAGACGTAAAAACATTTTCATTCGCCTATGCGAACGATGTTGTTTTTCTGCGTCAATCAAACAAGCGAGCATTTCATGTGATTCAGGTTGTTGGTTGATTGGTAGGCTAAGCAGACCTTCATAGGCGTCTGCCATTCCGTTTAATTTAATTTGCCTCATGATTTCTAATGATGCATTTTTCATATTAAAATAGTTTTGTGCCATTCTTTATGGCGAGTTAAAATAAATTATTGATAAGCTTCGGGACCACGTATATTTTCATGGATGGGAGGAGAAAATAAATCGACAGTTTCTTCTTCCTGATCCAAGTTTCTAACAAGGATATTTCTAATCATTCCGTAAGATGCTTTGCCTACTTTTTGACAGCGTAAACATGCCTTTTCCAGTCGACCAATGGAGTATTTGTCAGCCAATCGTAATACCCCTTGGCAAGAGTTAAAACTTTGTGGTGTATGAATGGCTGAACGTATAATGAATTGAATGGCCCAGTTTGTTGCGGAGCCTACTTTATCAGCTTGGCTTATAAAATAAGCAGCATTGAATCCTCGTGCTTTTTTCCATTCAACATGAGAATTAGGCATGTGAGCTGGATTAGTTTGATGGCGATATGCATTGCGATAAAGAAGCCGGCTGTGCGTGGCAACCCTTTGATGGTCAATGAATACCTCTACATTAGTGGAAGTATATACAATGGTTGATTGGCGGCCAACATATTGAAAGGGAACTGAATAATAATTCTTTTCCTCACCAATATAAACATGGTAATCTCGACGAACTTTTGAACTTGTTGATTTTTTAATTTCGAAAAGATCGGCCGGTAAATCTTTCATCACTGGATATTCATTCTTTTTAAATTCACTCAACCGACATCCTGTTTTTTGTTGATAAGGTCGTTGATTATGATCATTTAATTGCCTGGTGATTGCTTCATTTAATTCAGACAAACTATGAAATTCTTCATTGCGAAGTGGAGCATATATTCGCGTATAAATAGTCGAAACTAAATTCTCTACACTAGCCTTATCTTTTGGCTTTCTGACTCGTGCAGCTTCTAAATCGATTTGATAATAAGCGGCCAATTGAACACATAATTCATTAAAATCAGGTTCATATTTATCTGCCCGTTTTACAAAGGATTTTAAATTATCACTTAAAATCACTTTGGGTAAACGACCGAAAAAAAGTAAAGCTTGATTCAAGCCATAAATAAAATCTGTCACTCTTTGACTCGGCAATGCAATAGCAAAACTATGTTGAGTATGTGGCATAGTTGCAATTAGCATTTGGCATTTGTGCACTTCTCCACTTGATGTATCAACCCAACTCATTGTTTTACCAGCAAAGTCGACTTGCATCTTTTCTCCTGGTTTATGTTTCATTTTTATCGTCAGTTCTCGGCGACCAATTTCACGACTCAAGCGTTCACAAAATTGGCTATAGCCAAAGCCTTTAATATGATCTGCTCGATATTCTTCCCACAACAATTTCTTGGTTACGCCAACGCGGAGAAGCTCTTTAATCCAATACGAAATATACTTGTTAAATTCAACTTCACGGACGCTTGGTCCACCAGTATCTGGCCGATAAACTAACTGAATAAGTTCTTGTTCTGTGAGATCTAAAGCCTCTGAAAGATCCTTGAAATGCGATTGTGTTCGGCGTAAGTAATCTCTTACCGTATTCTTTGAAATTTGTAGTCTCCTTGCTGTAGCCTTGATTGATTTGGTATCCAAATACGTCTTTATAATATAACTCACTTGATCCATACGTTTTAATTTTCCCATGACATAACTTTTTTATTTAGTTACGAACATGAATATTAATCGTACGTTTTCACAGTTAATAAGGGGGTCAAACCTCCGGAATGTTACCAACACTCACTTTATTAAGGGGGGTCAAACCTCCGGAACGTTACTAACATTTTGCCTCAAAACAGGGGGGTCAAACCTCCGGAATAGGGGGGTCAAACCTCCGGAATAGGGGGGTCAGTATGACCGGATTATGCAATTTATTCTTGAAATTGTTACTCCAAGTTTGAGTGTTCAGATCTTGCGCAAAGGTTCATAAAGTTTTTTAGCCCACGCTCGAATGGTAATCGAAAAAGGTACTGACATTTAAGTGTTGTTTCATAAATAATTCCATGCGGAACGTTATGAAAAATGCTCTTTAGTTTTTATTGTCTGTTTTGGTTTGTGGTTTTAAATCTAGGATCGACCGAATGGTGCTACACTAAAGTTTAAGTAGGTAATTGTAGGTTTGTGCTTTCGTGATTATTTGTAGCGACCGAATGTGTTTCATAAAAAAGTTTTCTTCCTTTTATTTTATCTTCTTGAATACTCCATGCTTCGTTCGAATTGCAGCCAAACTTCCGCGGTAACCCTTCAGCTTGGTAGCAGGGGAGTGAATATTTCATGCGCGCCACGCACAATACCTAACACCACCTAGATGATGCCATATGCTTTTTGTGGTCTTGAAAGTTGGTAGAAGTTGTAAGATGGTAAAATTTCTTATTAACTTTAGTGGTGGCAAATGCGAGCATACGGCACATAGCTGTGGGACGTTACCTGTCATGAAGAGAAAATGAAAAACGAATTAAGAAATATAATTAAACATGAAGTTCGAAACTTTAGGTTCCATGATGAACTTCTAAAGTCAGGATATGACTTGATTGATTTCTATATGGATAATCACTCAAGCTTCAAAAGTAAATTTAAAGATGTTTTAAACAAATATAATATAAACACTGTATCAGAATTTTCAGAATTTGATGATGGTGAGCTTGACATATGCCTCTTTATTTCAATGGGTGAATTTTGTCCTACTATTGCTGTACAGTACGAGGATGGCATCGGAGAATTTGACGAAGAAATTGGTGAATTAATTTCTTCACCATATTTATTCAAAGACCCTGAATACATTTTCGCAGATGATGAGTATTATTTTGGAACTAAGTATGGTTTAATTCAATCCAACCTATTCTTCACCTTCATTTCATCAGTTTGGAAAGAACTGCAAGGTTGGAAATATGGATTAGTATATAAGACACTTGAAAACAATAGTACTACTCAATTTTATTTAAACGACTATTCTTGGGACGATTTGTCTTCGTATAACTACGAATCTAAAAACAGAAATCCCAATCATGATATTAATTCGATCTCTTTGACAACTCTCGATTTATACCAGAGAGCATATGAAAACTATCCAAGAAACCCATATAAAAATAGATGGAGAAAATTCACAAAGGATGACAAACAATATTTCATAGTTAGATACGATAGCAAGACCGGCACTAAAGATCAACTAAATGGAATTATGGAAGTCAAGAATCACTACAATTTAAAGGATGCCATTCAGTTTGAATACAACTTTTCTATTGAATTATTGAAGAAGGGTTATACAGAAATCATTTACGACACTACAGACAAATTATCGGAAGACTCTATTGAGACGGACTATTTTTGTGGAATTCACTGGTATAAGAATGAAATTAAGCACAGATTAAGTCATGAGCAGATTACGCAATTTGAAGAGTCAAACAAAATTCAATTGCCGAAATTCTTTAAGAATTATCTTAGACTTCTAAATGGCAGACAATACAATTCTCACTATCTCAAGTTTTGGGTAATTGATAAATATATTAAGATTGACAAATTTTACACAATAGATGAAATCTGCGAAGTAAATGGTTTGTTGCTAAATAGAAATCACCCACATCAAATTGAATGGCTAAAAGTGGGAATAGCGGACGGATGTATCATAGAACTTAAGCTGTCAAATGACAAATTGAATGATGGGAAAATTAGAATAAAGACAAATAGGAATGAAGTAATTTTAGAAAATTTGAAATTTGAAGAATTGGTGAAATCAGCAGCAATATAAACACGACAGGTAACATTAAAGGCTGAAGATTCTATTGAAAATGAATCTTCGGGCTTGTTGGACGAAGCGGTCTCCAAGCTGAAGCGA
>ENA-ORXM01001331-ORXM01001331.1-marine-metagenome-genome-assembly--contig:-NODE-1331-length-34950-cov-5.033579_pt1 | contig 34950 bp, 19 predicted proteins | sample MGYA00237867_ERZ511480 | MGnify/ENA primary metagenome ERZ511480 (study PRJEB26309, sample SAMN06266103) | marine metagenome | isolation source: Algal blade | place: United Kingdom:Sidmouth, United... | reverse complement strand
TACAAGGTCAAGGTATTGCAGACCAACGTCGCGAAATTGCTCGCGGATTAGAAGAATCCGTTGAGGTTTTAAATAAAGTTGGTATTAACTCACAAGAAGCTTCTGCCCTAATTGTGGTTACTCAACATTATGATACGCTTCAATCCATTGGTGAAGAAACCAATACTAATCTGATATTGCTACCTAATTCACCTCAAGCCGGTAGTGATATGTTGAATAACATGGTGGCCTCTTTTACAGCAAGTAATATGATTGGTGAATCCATGAAAAAGACACAGCAAGAGAAGAAAAAATAAATTTCTTTGAGAAACCGTTAAAAAAAAGGGCCTTAAGAATTACATCTTAAGGCCCTTTCATATTCTATATAGAATCTAGAATTTCTTCATTAACTTCTTCGCTACAAGAGATAAGGTGAGTTTTTGTAAAACACCGCTAAAACCACCGAGCAAATTCGTAGGATACAAGCTATTTTTAGTTATTTGTACTTGCATTTTTAGATTTTCTCGTTCTATTTCCTGTTGCAATTTTAGAACTTTTAAATCTTGGTCTATCTGTTCAAAGGAAGTGTATTTCTTTGGTATCATATTTCTTCAAAATAAAGTTCGGAAAATCTTGCCATTAAAGGTTTAACCAATGACTTACGAAAGACAAAGACCAATATTCCTATAAGAATATAGAATCCTCCAACAACTAAAAAGCCCATAGCAGTATTATCCATCTCTGCTCCAATCCAAAAACCGGCAGCGATTGATAGAAACAAAAGGGCAAGTACGAATGCTATGCCTAGAAAAACGGCTTGTGCAAGGCCGGTAATACCCTTCATGAGCAATTTAAAGGCTTTTAGCTTGTAAAACTCCCTGCTACTATCAATATATGACTTAGCACTTGCCTCAGCTTCTGAAATGCTCTCTTTTAGTTCTTCAAAAGCCATATATTATTTCTGTAATTGCGCATTCTTTTTCTTCAATTCTGCCAATTTATTCTCTAGGCTCATAATGATATCATCAGCCTTGTAGCTCATATTTGAAATCGTATCTTCCAATTTCATCTCAAAATCAACCTTTTTCTCCTCAGCAGTCTTTGTAAGTTCCTCAGTTGCTTGTGTGATTCTGTGGGTTAAATCGTCTTTGGTCTTCAAAGCGTTCTTTTTAATTTTTTTCCTGGTTTTTTCACCTTTAGCCGGTGCATACAGAATTCCTGCCCCTACTCCAATTATTGCTCCGGTTAAAACCGCCAATAAAACATTTCCACTATCATTTGACATAATCTCTATTTTTTTAAATTAATATTTTACTTAAAATATAATGCGTTTTCTTTTCGCTTAAAAAATAGAAAAGTAAAACGTCGTTTATATATATCATGCAATGTACTCTAAAGAAGATTGCAATATGACCTCAATCGATTCGAAAATTAACGTTTACATCTATTTAAGTAAGATTTAACGCTTTTAAAGCCTTTTAACGACAGCAAGATCGATAAGTGGATAGATTTATAGGCTCAAATTTTAATTGTCCTCACAAGTCGCCAAACAAAGTGATTATTAATAACACATACTTATAGTTATATACAATATAATAAGAATAATCTATACTGTTAATTTTGGAAGTTATCTATAAAAAAACTTCTTAAAAACAAAATGTCCTTAAGAAGTTTCCTTATGTAAATAGTTAATGCTACTTTTTTTGAACTTTTGCCCAAGTATCTCGTAACCCAACCGTTTTGTTAAAAACTAATTTACCTTCCTTAGAATCTGGATCAACACAAAAATATCCCAAACGTTGAAACTGAAATCGATCACCTGATTTTGCTGTTGCCAAACTCGGTTCTAAATAACCAGTTATCACTTTTAGGGAATTAGGATTTATAAATTCCATAAAATCCTTATCCTTATGCGTATCCGGGCTTTCATCTGTAAATAAACGGTCATATAGCCTAACCTCTGCTTTTAAAGCATGGGCTACAGATACCCAATGCAATGTTCCTTTTACTTTACGTAGGCTTTCTTCCGTACCACTCCCACTTTTACTTTTAGGATCATACGTACATTGAATTTCAGTTATATTCCCATCGGTATCTTTTGTGCAGCTCTCGGCTTTTATAATATATCCCGACTTTAGCCTCACTTCTCCGCCTAATTTAAGACGAAAAAATTTACGGTTAGCCTCTTCTCTAAAATCTTCTTTCTCTATATAAATCTCTCTAGAAAATGGAACTTCGCGTTTACCAGCAGATGCATCTTCTGGATTATTTTCAGTTTGCAACCACTCCACTTCACCCTCTGGATAATTAGTAATAACAACTTTTACCGGGTCTAAAACACCCATAACCCTTGGAGAAATTTTATTTAAATGATCACGCAAATGGAATTCTAAAAGTGATACGTCAATAAGATTATCCCGTTTGGCAATACCTATGGTCTCCACAAAATTACGAATAGACTCTGGTGTATAACCCCTTCTTCGAAGCCCGGATAACGTACTCATTCTTGGATCATCCCATCCTGTAACCACATTCTGTTCTACCAATTGCAATAACTTGCGTTTACTTACAACCGTATGACTTAAGTTTCTTCTAGCGAACTCACGTTGTTTAGGCCGAAGTTTATTTGCATCTGTAACCTGATCCAAAAACCAATCATATAATTCGCGGTGCATAGCGAACTCCAACGTACAGAATGAATGCGAAACTTGTTCTATATAATCACTCTCACCATGTGTCCAATCATACATCGGATAAATACACCAATCGGTATTAGTTCGGTGATGAGCCTTATGTAACACACGGTACATAATAGGGTCACGCATCAACATGTTAGAGGACGCCATATCTATTTTAGCTCTCAACACATGCGTTCCTTCCTGAAATTCTCCATCTTTCATTTTCTGAAAAATAGCTAAATTCTCATCTACGGAACGATCTCTAAACGGACTATTCGTTCCTGCCTGTGTAGGTGTTCCTTTTTGCTCTGCTATCTGCTCGGAAGATTGCTCATCCACATATGCCTTTCCCTGCTTGATTAACTCTATGGCCCAATCGTATAACTGTTGGAAATAATCAGAAGCATACCTTTCGGTATCCCAATTAAATCCCAACCATTCCACATCTTTTTTAATAGCGTCTACATACTCCTGTTCTTCCTTAGCAGGATTGGTGTCATCAAACCTCAAATTTACCGGTGCATCATACCGTAATCCAAGCCCAAAATTTAGGCAAATGGAGCTTGCATGGCCAATGTGTAAATAGCCGTTTGGCTCTGGTGGAAAACGAAAACGTAATTCCTTTTTAGAGTAACCGTTTTTTAGATCGTCTTCAACAATATGTTCAATGAAATTCAAGGATTCAACTGCCTCGCTCATAGGGTTCATTTTTAGAGCCACAAAGGTAAGTAAAATGCAGTAATCGATAAGATTTCAAATTTCATTCATACAAATAGTGGCATTTCACAACAATTATATAACCTGATACAACAATAAATTCTCCACGCGTGTATAATAGGTCATATTTGTTATGTATTCTACTTGTCATAACCCAAATCTGACATTGAAACCTGTAGTAAACCCAAAACTACGCCTACTTATGAGACAGAAAAGAATTAACATTCCGCGAACAATTTTAACAGCGCTATTAGTGCTGCTTACCTCACAAATCTCTGCACAGATTGCTCTTCAGGCACCCGTGCCAGCAGACAACCCAAATCTATCAGGAACTAATGCATGGCCAAGAGCATGTGCAGATACCGACTTTAACGAGTTCTTCGTTACCATAGAATGGGCAGGCGCAGCTAATTCGGACAACAGTTTTATTTTGGAACTGTCTGACCCTAGCGGTTCGTTTGGAACCCCATTTACACTGTCAACGGTAACGGACCAAAACAGTAACAACGAATTCACAACTAGTTTTAATCTTCCTACAGATACTAGAGGTGCCAATTACAAGATGAGAGTCCGCAGTACTAGTCCGGCCTCAACCAGTCCTGATTCACAAGGATACTCCATGTACTTTTTAGGCTTTGATACCAATTTACATATGAGTCCGGATGGTGATGGCACAACTCCAGGTAGCGTTCAGGCCTGTGGGAGTACACAAATAACATTAACTGTTGATAACATACCACCTTCAGAATTAAATACCTATCAGTATTCGTGGTATAGAAGTGGAACCAAATTATCAGAAAACGGACCTTCCATCTTAACAGATGGTACAGGTGAATATTTTGCCTTTATTGATTACGGCGATTGTACTGGTTCTGCTAATACAGAGTCTAATCATATAGTAGTAAATTCAGGTACAAGCACAGGAATTGCCATTACCCCTCCAACTTCTACAGCCTTATGTGCAGGAGATACAGCCGCACCTTTAGAGGCAAACGTACAAGATGGGACTTATATATATACATGGTATAAAAATGGAACTGAAGTACAAGCATCACAAACCGGAGGCTTTACCTATACTATAAACACCAACGACCCGGCATTTGTTGGAGACTATACCGTAAGGGTTCAAGGTGCAGGAGTTTGTACGGAAACATCTGCGGCAGTTACAATTACCAATGCAGGTGCCTTTACTGTTACGAGAAACAACAATGCTAATTTAGTAGTGCTTCCTTCTCAACCCCAAACCTTAAGCATTACAACAAATGCCAACTCGCCAACATACGAGTGGTTCAGAAATGGAACCCCAATACCAAGTTCTAATAATTCTTCATTAACCGTTACACAAGCTGGTACATATCATGCAGCGGTTACTCAAACTGGAGGTACATGTTCTTCTACTACTATCAATTCTGAAGATACAGAGATTGTAGCCCCTACGGCATTTAGAACAGAAATAGCTTATGCTACTTCTTATGAATCTTGTACAAGTACAAGTATTGCACTATCAACTGATAAGATATACGCGGTTTTAGGTGATGGAAGTGAAGTAGATGTAACTGACGATGTTGCTTCTTCTTTTACATACCAATGGCAGAAAGATGGAACAAATGTAACGGGTGAAGCTTCACAATCTATAAGCTTAACCAATAGTGACGAAAACGGAACTTACACTGTAAGCACAGATTTAAGTGGGATGACATCTACCTCTAACGCGTTACCTGTGCAATTAGCAAGTGAAGCTTTAGCCATTAGCAGCACAAGTACAGTATATTGTAGTTCTTCTGATATAATAACCATATCGACTACAACAGATTTAAGCTCTGAAACTTTTGATTGGGAGCGCGATGGTGAAGCTATTAATTCTACCGATAGCTCTTTGTCAGTAACCCAACAAGGTACATATCGTTTGGTAATTAGAAAAGGTACATGTTCTCAGATATCTAACGAAATCAGTATTACACCATTAAACCCAGACCTTATTACTTTGGATATTGACGGCGACGTAATTTTTCCTGAAGGAAGTTCTAAAACCGTAAACGCAAATGGCGGAACAGCTTACAGATGGTTGGATTCGAACAATATTGAAATCAGCGGTTCTTCTTCAGCAACGTTTACTACAGAAGGTAATTATTTGTTGATTGCAAATATTGACAACTGTGAAATTAGCAAACCTATTACAGTAACATACCTAGACTTATTTAATATACCTAACGTTATAACACCTAATGGTGATGGCGCAAATGATCAATGGATTATACCTAATTCATACTCGAACAAATCAGATGTGCGTGTTATCATTTATGACGCAAAAGGTACGGAAGTACTAAACTCAACCAACTACCAAAATAACTGGCCAGAGTCCTCTATTAGTTTCGCCAAGCAAAACATGGTTTTTTACTATGTAATTAAAAATGACAGCGAAACATTAAAACAAGGAACAGTAACAGTTATCAGATAACCCCACACCAACCATGAAATTTGTAAAATACATTGCATTCGCATTACTGGCTGCCCTGACGTTTGCAAACGTTCAGGCACAAGAAGATGACCCCGTTTTGTTGTATAGTCCGGCGTCCCAGAATTTATTGAAATTCAATAGGTTTCTGATTAACCCAACCTTTTCTACCGTTCAGGAAGACAAGTCTTACATTAATCTTTTACACCGAAACCAATCGGTACAGTTTAAAGATAATGACCAGACCTACTTCTTGAGTTACAGTGGTAGAATAGGTGATAAAAGCGGTTTAGGACTTAGTCTTTATACACAAAGTGTTGGGGCTGTCTCTAACATTGGCGTTTTGGCAAACTATGCTTACGGAATCAAATTGAGCGATAAAAGTAATTTTACATTTGGTGGTAACCTAGCCTACTATAGTACCGGTCTTGATCAGAATAGTATTGACGTAATTGATCCTAACGATTACAGTTTAACCGGAACGGAAGACAGTAATGTACTTTCATTTCAACCCGGTTTTAACCTTTCTTATGGGAATATTGATTTTGGTGTTTTTGCTGAAAATCTATTTGATTACAATTTAAAGACAAGTGAGTCATTAACTGACTTTGCCGATAAGACATATTCCAGTCACCTTCAATATACCCATCGTTTTAAAAATGATGCGGGTATTATGGAAGGCAGCAGATTAATGCCTATTGCACGTGTTCGTATGAACGGTCAAAACAGATTGTCAGGCCAAGATGAAGAATCTCAAAATATGACCTACGGTGGTGCCGTTATTTTAGACCTTCCTAAATTGGGATGGTTACAAGGTGGTTACGATAGTTTCTATGGTGCATCTGCCGGAGCGGGTTTCAATATCAACAAGAGACTTTCCTTAGGGTATACCATGGAGAAAGGCTTTGGAACGGACTTCAATAACTTTGGTGTTACACATGAAATTTCATTCGCATTCTCATTTACTCCTAACTTAACTGAAGACCGTGTAATGCTAGAAGATGACTATGAAGATTCTCTAGTTGAAAACGAAGAAGTAGATAAAAATGATCTTGTAGATAATGAGGAAATAGAAGAACTAAAACGCAAACTTGCTGAGAATGATGCTATCATTCAAGAATTAATGTTTCGCCAGGACTCTTTAGAATCACACCGTCAGAAAGATCTAGAACGTCGTTTTAATATGGTAATGAGCATGGTCAGAAATGAAACCAGTGGCGAAAGACCAGACTTAGAAGATCGTGCGGAAAGGTTATTTATGGGTAATAATGATCGGCCTGCAGTGGCCAATAATACTTCCGGAAACAATACGATAATACCAAACAGTACATCTAAGGATGACTCACAAAACGCTACTGTTGGAAAAACAACTTTAGCTCAGACTTCAACTACTCCTTCTAGGCCCAATGTTGTAAAAGATAGAGTAAAAAACATTACCAATACAAGTCCCACATATACTTCTAATTCTACATCTAAAAACGCAAATAGAGACAATGTAAAAAGTAGAAAATTCAAAAACTTAGATGATGTTGAGGACGGTTATTATGTTGTAGCCAATGTTTATAAAGGTGGCCAGTATATGGACAAGTTCATGAACAAGCTTAACAACGAAGGTTTTTCTTCTAATTATGTAGATAACCCTAACAATGGTTTAAAATATGTGTATTTACAACGTTATGATACTTGGGATGAAGCAGTAGCTGCTCATAACAGTGGTATGAACGGAGCTTACGACGGTCCACTATGGATTATGGATGTTGACAACCGATATACAAACGAAGCATATGCTTCTAACGTAGATAAGCTTAAAGAAAAATCAGCCAAGTACGATACAGATGTACTACGTACCAACACTGTTGTAAAAGACCAAATGGTATCTAATGAGTTAAACCCCAACACCCAAAAAATAGATGGTATTGGTTCTGGTTATTACATTATAGCGAACGTATTTGCAAATCCAAAAAATGCCAATCGTTTTGTAAAACTTTTAAATTCCTACGGGCTAAGTGCCAGTTACTTCATAAACCCAGATAATAACTGGAGGTATGTTTATCTAAAAAGACACCAATCTTGGAACAATGCCCTCTTGTCCTACTATACCAACCTAAATGATGCGTACAATGATAAAATGTGGATAATGCGCGTCAAACCAAACCTACTAGCTTAATGAAATCAAAATCCATTAAAAAAATATTTGCGGGCGCTCTATTTTTATTGGCATTTGCAGGATTTTCGCAAGAGTATAAAGCATTTACGAGAGAATATCGTCCTGGTGAATATTATAGGTACCAGAACAATATTAAGGGAGACCTTACCTTTATTTCAAACAGTATTGTTAATAGAGATGGAGGAACTACAACCACAGAACCAGAGGACCCCTATAATAACCTTAATACCAACGGAAATTATTGGCCATCTAGTAATCGTAACACAGAAACAGGCGGATACCTAAACTACAACGATTACAAAAATATGCAGTATATAGATGTGGATAGTGATACTTCTACATTTAGTTCTAGTACGGCAACTTTTTCATTTCCAGATGCCGACTGTAATCTTATAAGATATGCAGGTCTATACTGGTCCGCAACCTATCCAAGAGATGATACTGCTGACCCAGTGGGCACGCCTAGAGATTATGAAATTGATGAGATAAAATTTAAAGTTCCCGGTGGTACCTATGTAGATATTACCGCGGATGAAATATTATATGACGGTTTAGCTGACACAGCTCTCAGTGCAAACGCACCCTACGCTTGTTACGCAGATGTAACCAGTTTAATAACTCCATTAGCTAACCCAGAAGGAGACTATACAATAGCTAACGTTCCTAGTGCTCAAGGTTACGGTATTTTTAATGGACAATCAAGAATGACGGGTGGTGCGGCCGGTGGTTGGACTTTAGTTATTGTTTATGAGAACCCCAATCTTACTGGTAAACTCATAACCACTTTTGATGGTTTTGCTAGAGTTACCGGTACTAGTAATGTGGATATAAATTACTCAGGATTTAACACAATTCCAGTAGGTCCGGTGACAGCAAATATTGGTGCAGCTACGCTTGAAGGCGACTTTAGAATTACAGGAGATAGATTAAGAATTAAAGCTGCTAGCCGACCAAATTTTACAACTTTAAGCAATGGTACAAATCCTTCCAACAATTTCTTTAATAGTAATATTACAAGAAATGGTGTTCATGCTAATGATAGGGATCCGTTTAGTCTAAACACCTTGGGTTTTGACAGCGATATCTTTAACTTAAATAACCCAACTAATTCCGTTATACCTAATAGTGAAACTGCTGCTACCTTTAGCTTTCAGACTAATGGTGATCAGTATTATCCGTTTTTCAACTCGTTCAATATCGAGATCATTGAACCAGATATTGTTCTTGAAAAAAAGGTAGAAGATATTGCAGGTAATGATATTACAGGGCAGGGTGTTAACCTTGGTCAAATTTTAGATTACGTACTTACTTTTACCAATACAGGGAATGATGATGCGGTAAATTATACCATTCGAGATATTTTACCTATCAATGTTAGTTTAGATGAAGCAAACCTGGACATGCCAACGGGTACAACATATACCTATGACCCAGCAACCAGAGAGGTAGATTTTTTCATTCCGAACCGATTTGTGGAAGTAGGTGATACCCCTGGACAAATACGTATGCGTGTTCAAGTGGCGGAAAACTGCTTTGACTTTATTGATGCGTGTACCGATCTTATTCAAAATTTGGCTTATTCTACTTATCAGGGAAGAATAAACGATAACCAAATTACTGATGATCCTAGTGTATCTGATTTTGATAATTGTGGTTTTGTTACTCCAGGTGCGACTAACTTTTTATTAGATGATCTTTCTGACTGTAATTTCACGAGAACCGTTCAACTCTGTGGTCTAAGCGCGGTTTTAGATGCAGGTGATAATTTTGACGATTACATTTGGGTACGCGATGAAAACGGCAATGGACAAATTGATGCTTCTGACCCTGTTTTAAATGATGGCGACCCTGATAGCGATCAAAGTACTTTAGAAGTAACCGAGATAGGCACCTACATAGTGGATAAAATAGTTGCTGATCCTTGTAAGGGTTTCAAAGAAATAATTATTGTGGAAAGGTATGGTACTACTCAAACCAATCCATTGGTCGACTTTTTTAACAACACAAATAGTGATGCAGACCCAACCAATGATATTCAAGGTGAAATTGTTGAATGTAGCATTGATGGTGATCTACTACCTAAAATATTTCTTTGTGGTACAGCAGACACACAGGCTATAACCCTAAATATCCTAGACGCTCAGAGTATAGTTTGGGAAAAACTAGATGAAGGAAGTTGTGCTGCAGCACCAGATGATTGTGCTAATAAAAACCTAGGTTGTGCTTGGAACCAAGTAGCTATGGGAAGTGATTATACGGCGGATACCGCAGGCAAATACCGTTTGGTAATAAATTATACCAATGGGTGTTTTAGTCGCTTTTACTTTGATGTTTTTCAGAACAATTTAGATATTCTATATAATGATAGAGACATTATCTGTTCTACAGATGGTAATATCACCATAACCAATTTAGGTAGCAATTACGGTTACCAACTGGTAGATGTGGCCAACAACTCCATTGTGGTTCCATTTAGTGCTAACAACGGACCTAGCTTTGATATTTCTACTAATGGAGCTTATAGAGTTGACGTTACTCAATTAGATGCTTCTGGAAGCCCTATTGAAGATGCCTGTATATTTAGTACTCCAGACATTGGTATACTAGATAGAGACTTTCAAGTAAACGTAACTACCACACCAGCTAATTGTAATGCTCAAGGAATTATAAAGATTGACGTTCTTAATGTAGAGCCCAACTATGCCTATGTACTAAAAAGAAGTGATGGAACCTTAATTGATGACGAAACTGCAGATCCGGATAACACACACTCTTTTAATGTAAATGCAGGAGACTACATCATAGAAGTTTCTACCGCAGATGGTTGTGCCTATTCTGAAAATGTAACTGTTAACAGAACACCAGACCCAACTATAACGGCATTAACAACAAGAAATATTGGTTGTACTGCTGGAACTATAACTCTTACAGGTGCTGGTGGACTTCCTAATCCTGATTATTCGTATGCCATTTGGAGTAAAAACGGAACCAATTTATATGCCGATGTAGCCTCTATTCCAGGTGATGCTTATGATACCGACCCTATATTCACTTTTGGGTGGAGAGATACGGATGCTGATGATGTTGATGAATATTTTGCAGGTGAAGACGGAGATTATGTTTTTGTAATCGTAGATTCCAATAACTGTTTTGCCTTCTCAAACGAAGTAACCCTTAGTGATAATGGGGCAATGACCCTAGACTCCATTACTGAAAACGCACCTTCCTGTAGTGGTGATTCAGACGGAGCAATAACAATTAATACAACCGGTGGTGTTGCACCATATCAATTCAGTATTGATGGTGGAACAACTACCCAAGGAACACCAAATTTCGTAAACCTTATTGCTGGTACTTATGAAGTTTTTGTAACGGATTCATCGGGTTGTACGTTTTCAGAAACAGTAGATTTAACTGAGCCGTTTCCGTTAAGCGCCTCTGCTGGTGTTTCAAGAGATGCTACCTGTGATCCTAATGGTGCTGAAGTAAGAGTAACGAATGTTACCGGCGGTACAGCTCCATACCAATATAGTTTTGACGGTGGTGCCAGTTATGGTGCTTCTAGTACGGCAACGCTTCCACCTGGAGATTATACGGTTATCGTAAAAGATGCTGCTTGTGAATTTCCTATGACCGTTACTGTTGAAGACGTACCAGAGGAGCCAGAAGTAACGCTTACACCAGAAGTAAGCTATGATTGTGATGGACTGGCTACGGTTACTGCAACTCCAAATATTTCAACATACAACTATACTTTTGCCTTAGATGGTGTAGCAAACTCACCTGATCCAACAAGCAATATTTTTGAAAATGTAGGGCCCGGTACGTATACAGTAAGTACGAATTATGTATCTCAGACACCACCTACTCCAAGTTTGTTATTAGCTGAAGATTTTGGTAGTGGTTCCACTATTCCAAACCCTAATACATCAGGTTATTTTTATGAAAATCAGCTAGATAATACAACTCCAAGTGGTGCTCCTATAGATAACGGAGCCTTCGTAAACGATTACGAATATGCGGTAACCAGTGACATTGAGGAACCCTTTAGTTCTTGGATTAACCCAATTGACCACACATCAGGTACAAAAGCATCTCAAGGTCGTTATTTAGTTATAAACGTAGGTACGCCAAGCCCAGGACAAATTATATATCGTAAGACTATAAACGATATTATTCCAAACCAACCTCTAAGCATTTCTCTTTGGTTAATTAACCTGCTAAGAAATGGTACTGGAGGTCTAGATCCTGATTTAACTATTGAAGTTCGGAACCCAAGTACAGATGCTGTAGTAGCGTCTATCCGAACAGGAGATATTGCCAAAAATACGGGAGCTAGCAACTGGATAGAATTTGCAGCTAACTTAAACCCTAGTAGCAATACTTCTTTAGATTTTGTCATCAGAACAGAAAAAGTAGGTAACGGAGGTAATGATGTTGCTATTGATGACATTACCGTTTTTCAAGTTCCCGAAGTATGTGAACAAACTGTAGAAACCGCTGTAACTGTTGTTGCTGGTAATGTATTTACAGCAGCTATTACTGGTTCTACGGATGCTAGTTGCAACGGTCTTTCAGATGGCTCTATCACTTTTGAAGTAGAGAATTTTAATGCTGCCGGATTTGAATATTCTATAGATGGAAGCGCTTTCGTAGCCTCTACTTTATCACCTGTAACATCTCCATCCAACCTTGGTGCTGGTTCTCATACATTGGTGGTAAGAAAAGCGGATGAAAACACCTGTTCTAGAACGCTGACACAAGCAATAAACGCTCCTGATGCACTTGTAGCTTCGGCCTCTGTCACAACAGAATTAAGTTGTACAAATGGTGGTGCTACTATAACAGCTAGCGTTACTGGTGGTACTGCAGCATACGAATATCAATTAGAAGATAATGCAGGCGCCATTGTTGGATTGTTCGATTATGCAACCAACGGAGCAAATACAGTTTTCTCTGGTTTAGCGGCCGGTGATTATATTGTTAAAGTACGAGATGCTAACACTTGTGAAGACGCAATTAATACTGCATTGACAGTTGCTGCTGCCAACCCGATTACTTTTAATGTTACGCCTACCGCCTGTTATCCTGGTGGAAATACCGCTACGATTCAAGTAGATGTTACAGACGGAAATGGAGATTACACTTTTAGTATAAACGGAAACCCTTGGGTAGTTCCAACTCCTACCAATGCTGTAACTCATACATTTAGCGGTCTTTCAAACGGTACCTATACCATCAATGTTCAAGACGGATTTGGTTGTATTGGAGTTTTGCAAAATATTACAATTGACCCTCAACTAACAGTCAGTGCTTCGGCTCCAACAATTACAGCCTGTGCAACTGATACAGATATCACTATTTCTGCTTCAGGTGGAGACAACAACTATGTATATGCAGTTGTAACCAATGGAACAGCCGTTGTTAATGGTGATTTCAGTACGGATAATCCAGTTACAGTTTCGGCTGCAGGAGATTATGATGTGTATGTACGTGACAATAGTGGGGGAGCAGATTACTGTTCTGCCATGTACACGATTACCGTAAACCAAGACGCTCCTATTGCAATTACACCTACGCCAACCGCTGTAACTTGTTTTGGCGAATCAAACGGGGCAATCTCAATAGTTGTAGATTCTGGCGGAAACGCACCGTTCATGTATAGTATTGATAACGGGGCTACCTATGTTACCGAAAATAGTTTCCCTAATCTTAGTGCGGGAACCTATCCTGTGCGCGTTAGAGATTCCAATAATTGTGAAACTGCGCCTCAGGATGTAGTTGTTACGGAACCATCTCAATTGGTAGCAGAAGCGAGTATTACACAAAATTATACCTGTCTTGTTGACGGTGAAATCACTGTTGGTAACGTTACTCCAACAACAGGTGGTTCAACAAATTATCAATACAGTATTAACGGAGGTGCTTGGACAGCTTCTTCTTCAACGGGAGTACACACATTTACGGACCTAACAGATGATACATATAGTATCCGTGTTAGAGATGCCAATGCCACTTCTTGCGAGATTACTTTGTCTGATGTTATAATTTTACCATTACCAACAGAACCAACACTCTCTACTTCTGTGACCTATAATTGTGATGGAACAGGAAATATTACGGTATTACCTAGTGACGCATCGTATACATACAGTATAGATGGAGCAACGGCTCAAACACCAAATTTATTTAGCGATGTAGCAATAGGAAGCCATACTATTGTTGTTAACTATGGTAGTGATTGTACGGTTGATACAACTGTAATTGTTGAGGACGGCTATGCTTTTGAAGCTTCGATTACCGCTTTTGAAAATCTGGATTGTAATGCTGATAGTTCAGGAACTATTACCATTAATGCCGATAATTACGGAACAGGCGGATTTGAATATAGCCTAAACGGAGCTGCATTTGTTGGTCCTTTTACAGCTGCAGAACAAATTACGGGTCTTGCCGCACAAGCACATTCAATTGAAGTACGAGATGTTGACAATGCTGTTGCCAGTCTCCCTGGTTGTACGGTACTGTTAAATCAAACTTTAACCGAACCGGATGCTATTGTTGCTTCGGCAAGCATTACAGAACAGTTTACTTGTAACAATACAGGTGCTACTATTACAGCTAGCGCAATAGGAGGAACTCCAACGTACGAGTACCAACTAGAGGATGGTTTAGGAACAACTATAACAACTTATCAAACAGAAACTACTTTTACAAATGTTCCTGCAGGAGATTATATCGTAAGGGTAAGAGACACAAATTTGTGTAGCGATCCAATAAATACGCCAATTACCGTAACCGCTCCTGTTGTACCAACTTTTGATGCTACACCTACAGCTTGTTATTCAGGTACCAATGATGGTTCCATAGCTGTAAATGTTACCGATGGTAACGGAGGTTACAGCTTTAGTATTGATGGAGGTCCGTTTGTAGCGGCAACTCCAGTTACCGGAACAACTCATACTTTTGATAACCTATCAAATGGTATCTATACTATAGATGTTAGAGATGCCTTTGGATGTACAGCCGTTCAACAAACCATTACAATAGACCCTCAATTGGTAGTGTCCGTAGAGGTTGTTGATATCAGTGCGTGTAATGATGGTTCAATTACCGTAAATGCCACTGGTGGAAACGGAACATTGGTATATGCCATTGTACCTGCAAATACTGACCCTACTGGTCTTTATACTACAACCAACTTCTTAACCGTAACCAGTGCAATGGCAACGGCCAATCCTGCCGGTTATGATGTGTATGTGTTGGATAATAATGGTGCTTCGCCATCATGTTCATTCGTTCAAGAAGATATTATTCTAACTCCCGTTGCTACTTTAACCGCAAGCGGAACAGCAACCGACCCTGAGTGTTTTGATGGTCTAGGTTCAATTGATGCTACAGTAGGTGGAGGAACAGGTCCGTTTACGTATCAATTAGTGGATTTGAGTCCTGCAGATGGCATCGACTACGGAACTACAAATAACAATATTTCTACAAATACATTGACTTTCAATGGTATTGGTGTAGGTGATTATGAAATTACGGTTACCGATACGAACAGCTGTACAGTTACTTCATCAACCATTACAATTAACAATGCCACAGAAATAACTGCGGACATTGTTCCTATTTTACCTGCTAATTGTAATGATCCAGACACCAATGAATACGGGTTTCAGTTTGATAATGTAACTGCCCCTTCAGGAGGAACTATAGAGTATAGTAATGACGGTGGTGCTTCATGGCAGCTTTCAAATGAATTAAGAGGTACTGTATCGGGTACAGAAGTGTTCCCTTCTATTCGAGTTACTTTACCAAGTGGAACCATTTGTCAAGAAGATTTTGATAGGTATATTATTCCTTTTCCATTAGATGATTTGGATATTACCCTATCAGCAATAATTATAGGTTGTAATGACCTTCGTGTTACGGTAGAGGGTAGCGAGGGTAACCCAATTCCAGGATATGAGTATACTTATACAGACGATCCTGCTAACTTTAATACGTTTGTTTCGAACCCCAATGTGTGGACTGCACCATTGCCTAGTGGAACCTCACACACTTTTCAAAATATTGACCCAACAACCCCACAATATCCTGAAGTACCTCTATTAGTACCAGGACGTACCTATGTGTTTTATGTTAGGGATGGTGCTGGTTGTATAAGACAAAGTAATGTAAACGTAAACGATATTCCTGGAATCAACTTACCTATTGAAATAACTTCTGATATAACACCTAGTTGTTTCGGGGCTGCTAATGGTTCTATCACCTTTAATTTAAATCCTACCACGTCATACCCTAGTATGCGCTGGGAGGTGTATGAATTAGGAAATGGAACTCCTATTGAGACCAGTGGAGGTAATGTTCCTTACAACAATACCATAACAACCACAATTGGACTTGGCGAAGGCGAATACTACATTGATGTTATTCAGGTAGACGGTTCTAATGCTGACGCTTGTACAGGAGGTAGTGAAAATACCTATCTTCAGGAACTAAATGCTTTAAATGCAACGGCAACGGCTACACGGGATATCTCATGTAACTTACCAGGATTAATAACGGTAGACAATATCACTGGTGGTGGTGGAGCACCTTATACATATGATGTAACAGGACCTGCTGGTTTTACAGCAGTGACAGGGACAAACAGTAATCCAATACAGATTCCGGTGAACTCACCTTCAGGCGATTATACGGTAACTATTAATGATCAGTATGGTTGTTCGTTTACAACCCTACCCGTTACACTAAGTTTATCTGCAAACCCTACTATTGATTCTATTACCCAAGATAACTGTAACGCTCCTATTGACCTTACAGTTGTTGGAAACTCAGCGGCAGGTAATATTCGTTATGCTATTGTGCCTGCGGGAGACCCTGCACCAACAACATATCTTGATAATGCTGGATTGTTCGAAAATGTAGCTGATGGTTCTTATGATGTATATATCATAGACGGAAACGGATGTACTAACTCACAATCGGCTTTTGTTGTTCACCCTGTGTTATCGGCTAAAGCAGAACTTACAAAAACATTAGATTGTACGGCATCCCCAGATGCAGTAATCGCAATTGAAGTTTTAGATGGTTCAGGAAGCTACGAGTACTCTATTACAAATACTGCTGGAGCCCCAGCAGTTACGCAAACAGTTGTTCCTGGGAATCCGTTTAATTACCAAGCACCTGCTGCTGGAGATTATACAATTACCATTTATGATACCAACACACCAAGTAGCTTATCATGTAATAGAGAGTTTGTAATTAATGTTCCTACTAGAATAGAGCCTGTTGTTAATACAATTGCAGCAACAGATGTAACCTGTATAGGCGATTCTGATGGTACTATTACAATATCGGCAATAGATAATGCAACAGGTCCGTATACTTTTGAAATTACTTCAATGGATGGTGCTGCAACAAGCATCAATCCAACAAGTTTTACAAATACTACAGCAACATTTACAGGGCTTGCGCCAACAACAACTGCTGCTGGATATATAGTTACGCTTAGAGGAAATTCAACCACAAATAATTGTACGACCGATAGTGCACCCATTGAAATTGCTGAACCATTAACTATTACTGTAACAATGGACGCGGTCGTAGAGTTTGGATGTACGACAGCAAATAACCAAAATGATGCAAGTATTTCAGTTGCTAGTGCTACAGGAGGTTCAAATACTTTTGTTCGTTATGAATTCATTAAAAATGACAACCCTAATACAGTAGCTGTTGAGGCAGATGTTGTGGTTCAAAATGGTTCTAATGAAACTTATATTGAAACTGATATATTAGGTGGTGCATATACCATAAACGTTTATGACGATAATGGTTGTTCTGGTACTACTACGGAAACAATTGCTCCTTTTGTAGAAATCAGCAATCCTACAGTTACTATAGATACTGATGTAAGTTGTAATCCTGGTAATGACGCTATGGTTTCAATAGCGGTAGATTTAACTCCACCTTCTGGAACTCCAACACTTGCATACTCGGTTGTTGGTACAGATAATGCATATAGTAACTTAAATCAACCTACTAATTCATTTACTGGAATAGGCGTAGGAAACTACGAAGTAACCATAACCAATTCGGATACCGGATGTTTCGTACAAACTACTTTTGAAATTGAAGATCCAAATACTTTTGAAATCGATGTTACTACTGTAGATGTAGTATGTAATGGAAATAATGGTTCTGTAAGCTTTACTATAAGCGATGCTACCAATCCATACACTGACGGTTTCACTTGGCAAATATATAATTCACAAGGTACGGCTGCTACGGGTGATGACACCATCATTGCTGCGGCAACCGGAACCTCGGCCAATGTAGGTCCCACTACACCTTATGCCATTGGCGCGGGCGAATACCGCGTTGAGGTTATCCAAGATAGTAATCCTTCTTGTGTAGCTTCTGAATTATTTACCATTGCAGGTCCTAGTGACCCAATTAGCGCAAATAGGGTATTTACCGATATCACTTGCGTACCAGGTAACAACGGTACCATTACCATTACCGATGTTACCGGTGGATGGGGCGGTTATTCGTATCTGATTTTTGATGCGGCAGGTCCTGTTATTGACACTAACGATTCTGCGAACTATACTTCAAACCAGAAGGAAGAGAATCTAACTGCAGCTACCTATGAAGTTTATGTTATGGATTCTAGAGGATGTGTTGAGCAATTGACAGATGTTATTCTTGTTGATCCAACACCGATTACTGCAGATTTGAGAATCAATCAGCCCAACTGTACGGACTTAGAAGGTGAAATTGAAGTTTTCAACGTGCTAAACGGTCAAGGTAGCAACTATAGTTACCAGTTACAGCTATTCAATACAGGTACTTCTGCTTTTGAAGATATGAGACCTATACAAACCTCTGCTATATTTAACGGTTTAGGTGCAGGTGAGTATCAAGTAATTGTTAGCGATCAGTGGGGTTGTGTAGGTACTACAAGTACAAGCATTGATTTACATGAACCTATTTCACCATTGGCTTCTGTAGTTAAAACTATAGATTGTTCTACTACGGATCCAGGTGGACAGATTACCATTTCACAAACAGGTGGTTCTGGAAGCTTCAGATATGATGTACAATACCCATTATCAGCTCCTGCCACAGTAGATGATACCAACAACACCGGTATTTTTACAGGCCTTACCCAAGTAGGTGATTATATATTTACAATTACCGATTTAGACCCTAATCATGGTTGTAGTACCACAATCACACAACGTTTAGAAACAGCCGTGATTCCAGTTATGAATGTAGATTCTTCTACCAACGTAACTTGTAATGGCTTGGATGACGGAACGATTTCAGTGAGTGTAACCGATAATGGAGTAGGACCATACACCTTCAGTATTATTACTGGCCCTGGTAGTACGGCTACCTTCCCAATAGCTGCAACTTCTTCAACAGCAACCTCAGCTTTCTTTGATGGACTTGAAGGTTCTGTTGCAGGAATAACATACACTATTGAGGCAAGAGGTGCTAATAACTGTACCATCACAACAGATGTAACTATAACCGAATTGAATGTTATCACCGTTGATCCTATAACTATTCTTGAATACGGTTGTACTATTGGAAATAACGGAAACAACGCCAGTGTATCATTCACTAACGCATCAGGAGGCACAGGTACTTTCGTTCGCTATGTATTTATTCGTGATGGAAGTGTTGTTCAAGATGGTTCTAATCCTACTTATTTTGAAACTGATGGTCTAGGTGGTTCTTACGAATTACAAGTATATGATGATGTAGGATGTTCTGCTCTTTCAGCTACTGATACTGTAATTCCTTTTGTAGAAATCAGTGATGCTACAGTCACTACTACTGAAGAAGCAGCTTGTTCTCCATTGAACAATGGTGAAATAGAAGTTGGTGTAACCGTTAGCCCAGCTAGCGCAATACCTAATTTAGAATATACGGTAACAGGAATAAATGTTATGTATAATCAGACTATTGCATCTACCAATAATCCTCAGCTTTTTACAGGATTAGAAGTGGGTAATTACAGCGTGAGTATTACCAATCTAGATACAGGTTGTGTTATTAATACAGTTCATGCCATTGCAGACCCAGATGTTATTGAAGTAATTGCTACGAAATTATCGGACGAACAATGTTTAAATGATGGTGTAGATGACGGAAGTTTTAGTGTTGTTATAAATAATTATAACGGACCGTATAGTTATCAGGTTTATGATTTAGATGATAACCCTGTAGCTGGATTTAGCGGAACTGGAGATACTGCTACGCCATTGACTATTTCAAATCTTGTTGGTGGAAGCTATTACATAGGTATTACGGAAACAAGCGCACCATTGTGTGATGATGATTCTAATGTAATAACCGTATTGGCTCCAAGTGCTCCAATTACAGCTATTATTAGTGAAGAAGCTAACGTGTCTTGTACTAATAATCAAGGTGAAATACTGGTAGACCCAACAGGTGGTGAAGGTCCATATACGATTATATTAGAAAATACGACTACTTCTGCTACATATACTGAAACAAATGTTGAGGCATTCATTTTCAAAAACTTATCTGCCGGCGATTTTCATGTAACTGTTACAGATGCATTCTCTTGTGTATTCTCGGATAACATCACATTAATCAGACCGGATGATATAGTAGCTGATATAACAGCAACGACCTTATCCTGTTTTAATGGAAATACTGCTAGTATTTCAACTACTGTAGGCGCAAGAAATATTACACCTACATACCAATACAAATTGAATGTATATGAAGACATAGCCGGAAGCATCTTGTTGACTACTTCGGTAGGGCAGGCTACAGGTGACTTTGATAATTTGGCTGCTGGTTTCTATAGTGTTACCGTTAGTGATGAAGTAGGGTGTTCTGAAGAAACACGTATTATTGAAATCGTTAATCCTACGGAAGTAGAAGCATCACTAATTAGAACAAGTCCGTTGACCTGTGAAACAGGCGTAGAATTCGAGTTAAGTGCCACTGGAGGAAGCGGATCTTATGAATATAGCACAGACAACGCAAGTTGGACATCAATGGTCGGGAACAGCGTTAGTTTACCTCTAAGCGGCATGTTAAGTGCTGGTGTCTACCGTTATTATGTGAGGGATGCTGTTAACTTGTGTACGGCTGTACAATCTAATTCTATTGAAGAAGACCCAATTGAACCATTAATATTAACAGTAGATGAGACTGCTGCAGTAATTAACTGTAATGGAGATAATACCGCTACTATCTATGCTACGGCAGATGGTGGTTTAGGAGACTATCAATATTCGCTTTATACTGATGCTTCATTAAGTGTTGCTTCTCGTATTGCGGGACCACAAAGCATTGGAACATTTAGTTCTTTGCCAGCAGATACGTATTACGTAGATGTAACAAGTCAAGATTGTAGAACTACTGCACAAGAAGTTGTTATTTCTGAGCCTACTGCTTTGGAATATACAGATGAGGTCATCAACGTAACCTGTAATGGAGAAGAGGACGGAAGTATAACCGTTACTTTATCCGGTGGTGCTGGTGGATATCAATATGCGATATCTCCAAACCTTAATAAGTTTGATGATGAAAATACATTTGAAGACCTTGCTCCTGGAGATTATAGGGTAATTGCACAAGATCAGAATGGTTGTTTTATAGAATTGGAATATACTATTGATGAGCCTTCTGTAATTGAAGTTTTAGGAACCTCAACGCCAGAAATTTGTGTAGGCGAGGAAAACGGAACCATAGAGCTTACTATTACTGGTGGTACACCAGTTTACAGTACTAGAATGCATACGGAATCCGATTTTGTAGAAGATAGAACAACGTTTACAGATTTGGCCGAAGGAAACTACATCATATTTGTACGTGATGCCCAAGGATGTGAAGAAAACATAACCATAACGGTAGATGCAGGTGTTAATCTGAATGCGTCGGTAGAACCTGTATATGGTTGTAATGGAAACACACCTAATAATTACATAAGTATTGTGATGGAAGATACTAGTATTGCGGACCAAGTTCTTTTTGGAGTGGATACTACAGATCCAGCAGAAATGCAACTGAACCCGTTCTTTAGAGACTTGACTGCTGGTACACATTTTATATCAATATCTCATGAAAATGGATGTATCATAACATATGATATAGAAATTGAAGATTATCAACCTTTGACCATTGTGTTAGAACAAACTAATATTAACGAGATAACAGCAAACATTACAGGTGGTAGAGGTACTTATAACATCACATTTGGTGATATAAACAACGGTTCTGATAATACATTCTATATTAATCGTACTGACACATATGTAGTTACCGTAACGGATGAAAACGGCTGTGAAGCTGTGGCCAGTATATTTATGGAGTTTATTGACCTTGATATTCCTAATTTCTTTACCCCGAACGGAGATGCGGAAAATCAAACTTGGAAACCAAAGAATGAAGAAGGCTTCCCAGAGATACTAACCATCATATTTGATCGTTATGGTAGAGAGGTGTATCGAATGGGTGCCGGAGATCCAGGATGGAACGGTCTTTATTTAAATAAAGAGCTCCCATCAGGAGATTACTGGTACGTTATAAAACTCAACGGTGAGAATGACGACAGAGAATTCATTGGACACTTTACCCTATATCGCTAAATAAAATACTTAACCTACAACCTACAGTACCATGCGCAAATTCATTTGGACCTTGCTGGTCTTATCCGGCATTTTTACCGCGAGAGGTCAGGAGCTTAATTCGCCACAACTTACTCAATATTTGGCAGATAACCCGTTTGTTCTATCCCCAGTGTATGCTGGTATAGGAGACCATGTTAAAATTAGACTTAACGGTCTTACCCAATGGGTGGGTATTAAAGATGCCCCGCAAACACAATCTTTAGCTGCAGATATGCGCTTAGGTGAACAATCAGGTATTGGTCTGTTTTTATATAATGATAAGAACGGTTACACAAAACAACAAGGTGCTAGGCTTTCTTTTGCACACCACTTAACCCTTGATAGATATGATGATGAATTTTTATCCTTTGGTCTTTCGTACAACTTTAACCAGTTTAGAATAGACGTTGATAAATTCGTAGATGCTAATCTTGATCCTGGGGTTATTAATAACCGTCAGACCAGTAACCACAACTTTGATGTAGGTGCATTGTACCGGTATGGTAAATTTTATATTAGTGCCAACGCTTCCAACCTTTTAGGAAAAGATCCCAGTAGCTTTACTTTTGATGCTGATGAACCTAATGAGCTAAGAAATTACTACGTATATACTGGTTACCGTTATAGAAAAAATAAAAACAGTGATTTAGAAATAGAACCATCTATCTTATTCAAAATGTTTGAAAGCGATGGCCGTTCCGAAACGGATTTAAACCTAAAATTTAGATGGTATAATTTTGATGATTATTTCTACGCCGGTGTTAACTACCGTTTTTTGAATGATCAGATAGGTAGTCCACTTTTTATTGCACCTTTTGCGGGTCTTAAGAAAAACAACTTCTATTTTGGTTATTCATATCAAATCATTCTTAATGAAATACTTACTTATAGTACAGGTACCCATGTAGTAACAATAGGTGTAGATTTGTTCCAAGGTCTTAGTAATTGTCGTTGTACGTACTAATAAGCGTAATTGTTTTGAACACTGGTATACTTTCCAAAATTACATCTTAGCTTTATATTCTTATTTCAGCTGTTTGGATTAAGTTTGCAAAAATATATTTGATTTTGGATAAGGTTAAAGTTAGTAATATAAGGGTATATGCCCACCATGGTTGTTTAGCTGAAGAAACCGCTATTGGAAGTGAATATTTAGTGAACGTAACTGTTAATGCTAATCTAACCAAGGCTTCAATATCAGACAAGCTATCTGAAACGGTAGATTATGTTCATATTAACCATATTGTAAAGGAGGAAATGAAAATTCCTTCTAAACTTCTAGAACATGTTGGTAAACGTATCATTAATCGTATCTTTTTAGAAATAGCGCTTGTAAAAAAAGCAGAGGTAGAGGTTTCAAAAATAAACCCACCAATAGGGGGTGATGTAGAAAAAGTGACTATTGTTTTAACAGAAAAACGAAAAAAATAGATTACAAAGCAACTCAAATTTACACCCTAAATAACTGCAAATCCAGACACTTACCTTTTTTCTTTCACCTAGTTAATAGGTAATATGAAAAAAAAGTAAAGTAAAAATAGCATTTCCATCAAAAAAACTATCTTTGCACCTGCAAATGGCATCGTGGCCGAGTGGCTAGGCAGAGCTCTGCAAAAGCTTGTACAGCAGTTCGAATCTGCTCGATGCCTCAATAAAAAACCTTCGTGATTTACGAAGGTTTTTTTGTTTCCTAGTACACGTAGTCTTAAAATAGATATAGTATATACAATATGACTATTATAACTTTTCCATTCGCTCAATACCGTTTTCAATATTGAATTGGTCTTTAGGAAGAAAACCTTTGACAATAAGGACCAAACCACAGATTATAAGAATGATACCAAGCCCTTTTTTAATCATATATATTCTATTTCCCGTTAGCTTTTTCTTCAATTGTTTCGCTAGTAGAATCTTAAAAATATCAGTTACAAAATAAGCACCCACCATAGTAGAAAAGAATACGACTATGCGATTAGGATCATTATTTAAACTTGGACCTACCACGATGATGATACCTAACCAAAATACGAGAACACCAATGTTTATAAAATTGAGAAGAAAACCTTTAGCGAATAGCCCTAAATAATCACTTTTACTGACTCTAATATCGCTATCTATATGTTTAGGTGGCTTTTTAAAAATAGTGGTAATGCCATAAACCAAAAGAATTACACCTCCAAAAACATAGAGTCCTGGTTGGTTACTTAAATTTTCTAATAACTGAAAACTACTAAAATAAGCAACTACGAGAAAAACACCATCTGCCAGAATAACTCCAAAATCAAAAACAATTGCCGCTCTAAAGCCTTTTATTGCACTTGTTTCCAAAAGAACAAAGAAAACGGGGCCAATCATAAAACTTAATAAAAAGCCTAAAGGAACCGCTGCCTGAATGTCTTCCCACATCTGTTATTCTGCGTATTTCTGTTATTAATTTGAGATAAAACAGTAGATACATACCTCAAGTACAATTTGGTATTGCTTGGTATGCAAAGCTAAGAGATTATAACTGGATATAAAACCAATTACATACGTGTTACCGTACCTCCAAAAACAGTCTTCTCATCCATTTTCTTAGGATCACCATATACCAATACTTCTCCACCAGCTTTTACACTAGCTTTTACATAGTCTGATGCAAAAATTTCTGCACGAGATCCAGCATTTACATTTATAGTAGAAAATTTAGTCTTAAATTCTTTGCCCTCATAGATACCACCTGTATTTATAACGATATCTTGTAAATTGGAAGAACCTACGGCAGATATTGTTCCACCGGTTACGGTCTTTATCAACATCTGTTCTACCTCAGCATTAATTACCAATTCTCCTCCTTCTTGTGCTTTTAACTCAAGAATTTCCTGTTTTATAGATTCTTCTGAAGTAATACGTGCATCTTCATTAACGTCTATTACAACAAGATTTTCTGTATAGTATATATCCACAAATGTGCGATAGCCACTGAAAATCTTTCCAATTTGCATACGTATCTTAAGTACACCATCATTATTAACAATAGCAACTTTATCTATATTCTCTCCAGAAATGACCGCTTTGTTCACATCTGATTTTATAAGCCTAATAGAAAGACCGTCAAAAGCCTTAACCTCTGAAAATTTGGTTAAGTCTTGTGTCATACTTGCGTCTTGGGCAAAACAAAATTGCAGTCCAAGAATACAAATGACAAGCAAAACGAACTTTTTCATAATGTACCTTTTTAGGTTATTTTGATAGTTCAAAGACAAAATCCGTTCCAAAAAAACCAATTATTACTCATGCTTTCCCAATAAAGAGAAATCTAAATGACGTTTTATTAAATCAGAATTCTTTACCATAACCACAACTTCGTCACCCAATTGATAAGTCTTCTTTGTCTTTTCTCCTATTATTGCGTATTCCTTTTCATCAAAGGTGTAATAATCATCTTTTATATCACTGATCCTAACCATGCCCTCACACTTGTTCTCTATGATTTCAACATATACGCCCCATTCTGTAACACCGCTAATAACACCAACAAATTCTTGATCTTGATGGTCCTGCATGAACTTAATCTGCATATATTTTATAGAGTCGCGTTCCGCACTAGAAGCCAAATATTCCATGTCTGAAGAATGCTTACATTTTTGCTCGTAAACTTCTTCTTTGGCAGAGTCACCACCATCTAGATAATGTTGTAGCAAACGATGTACCATTACATCTGGATATCGTCTAATGGGAGAGGTAAAATGCGTATAGTATTCGAACGCTAAACCATAATGCCCAATATTATCTGTCGTATAGATAGCCTTACTCATACTACGAATGGTAAGTGTATCTACTAAGTTCTGTTCTTTTTTACCCTTAACATCACTTAAAAGCTGATTAAGAGACGCGCTAATGGATTTTTTATCCTTAAAGTCAATCTTGTGACCAAATCTAGAGATAATACTGTTAAGCGCTATCAATTTATCTTCATTTGGATTATCGTGAATTCTATAAACAAAAGTCTTTTTAGGCTTCTGTTTCCCAATAAACTCCGCCACTTTTCTATTGGCCAAGAGCATAAATTCCTCAATTAGTTTATTTGCGTCTTTAGATTCTTTAAAGAAAACCCCAATTGGTTCACTTTTTTCGTTCAGATTAAAACGAACCTCAACTTTATCAAAAGAAATAGCGCCGTCTTGCATACGTTTACCACGCATAATTTTTGCCAATCTATCCATTTCTAAAGTAGCTTTTACTACCTCTTCCGAAACGGTATAGGCATTTCCCCTAATGGATATTTCCTCAGGAATGCTTCCTTCTTGGGTTTCTATAATATGTTGTGCTTCTTCATAAGCAAAACGCTCGTTTGAATTGATGACCGTTCTACCAAACCATTGATTTTTGATCTTGGCATCTTTATCCATCTCAAAAATTGCGGAAAACGTATATTTTTCTTCGTTAGGACGTAATGAACAAGCATTATTGGATAATACTTCTGGAAGCATAGGTACCACACGATCAACCAAATAGACCGATGTAGCTCTTTCATAAGCTTCATCATCTAAAATAGTATCGGGAACCAAATAATGAGAAACATCTGCAATATGAATTCCTATTTCATAATTTCCATTTTCTAGCACTTCAAAAGATAGTGCATCATCAAAATCTTTCGCGTCTTTAGGATCAATGGTAAAGGTCAATACCTCTCGCATATCTCTCCTTTTAGCTATTTCTTCTTCTTTAATGGAAGTATCAAGTGTGTCCGCATAGCGTTCTACTTCAGTAGGAAATTCATAAGGAAGTCCGTATTCCGCCAAGATGGCATGAATCTCCGTATTATGTTCTCCAGGTTTTCCTAAAACTTCCGTAATAGTTCCGGTAGGGGAATCATCCTTACCGTCCCAACTCTCAAGTTTAACAATAACCTTATCGCCATCGTTGGCCCCATTTATACTATCCTTTGGGATAAAGAAATCTGTATACATTCTAAAATCTGTTGGGCGTACAAAAGCAAATGTCTTCTGTATATCTACAATACCTACAAATTCCGTCTTTTTACGTTCCAGAATATTAGCAATCTCGCCCTCTAGTTTTTTCCCTTTTCTCCTTGGAAATATGTATACCTCTACGGTATCTCCGTGAAAAGCTTTATTTACCTTGTTGGCATGTACAAAAACATCATCTTCCATACCTTCTATGACCACATAGGCATTACCACGCCCAGTAAGATCAACAGTTCCGGTTTGATATTTTTTGGTGGAAGCCAAAGCCATATAACTACCTCTGTTTTCTTCCTGAATTCTATTTTTTTCTTTTAATTGCCCTAACCTTTTAATTAGTTGGTTCCGGTCTTGCGTATTATCTAGGCCAAGTTTAGCCGCTATTTGTTTATAATTGTAACTCTTTTTGGGATCTTTCTCTAATACGGTAAAGATTCCTTTTGTTATCTCGTTGTTTCTATGGTTACGAGCTTTCTTTTTATTCTTTGACATTAACTATCTTTAATTTATACGGTAAATTACGAATTATAATTCATTACCTCAGGAATTGAACATCCTTGATCTAAAAACAAGGTTATCAACAACTATATTATAATCTGTTTTTCTTTTAAAATTTTAAAAAATAAAATGGTGGTTATTATAGTGTGTTAATAAGGCTTATAAAATAATGTAGAAATAGTTGCTCTGAACTACTTTAAGAAGTTGTTGACAATCTTTACAGATATAATGTAGCACAAAATCAGGGTGGTAACTCAATTATCAATATTGGTTAATAAACGATATCAACATAAATTATTTAATAAGTAAATGTAAATTTAATGTTAATTACGTTCAATAACATTTTAATAGCGCATTATAAAAAGGGTAAAACTAATTTTCTCAATTAAAGATTAGTTTTGTAGAGTACTATTCAGGTGAGAAATCAAAATTTAAGATCTACTTTCTTTTGCAAGGTTATTAACAATATAAATACCTTTTAACAATAACAAATTAACAATCTTAAAGTGTTAATATAAAACTATTGTTGTGATTGCCATGTATCTTGTGGTGAAGCCCTACTATTTGTACCTTTGTAAACTTTCAGAAGGTTTTATAGCGCCATAAATTGCTAATAATAGTAAAGCCTCTAATAAGACTATATATAATGAAGATAGCTATTGGTAACGATCACGCAGGTACGGACTATAAATTAGCCATTGTAGGTTTACTTAAGTCTATGAATATAGAAGTAAACAATTATGGTACCGATGGAGCGGATAGTGTAGATTATGCAGATTTTGTTCATCCCGTAGCTACAGATGTTGATAAAGGCAATGTTGACTTTGGAATTATCATTTGCGGCAGCGGTAATGGTGCCTCTATGACAGCTAATAAACATCAACTAGTACGCTGCGCTTTATGCTGGACAAAAGAGATTGTTCAATTAAGTAGAGAACATAATGATGCTAATATTCTAAGCTTACCGGCTAGGTTTATTTCCTTACCACAAGCTTTAGAGATGGTAAAAACTTTTATAAACACCGGATTTGAAGGTGGTAGACACGAAAGAAGAATAGAAAAAATTCCTTGTAAATAAGCAATCAAAACCTTATTTTTAGTAATAAGCGTTATAGCAGTTTAATAGACCCCGATCACTTCGTACTAATTAACATAAGTTGTTCACAACCGGTATATGTATCTGTTTAGGCGGCTTTTAGGTATTTGAAAATATTTAATAACCTAAAATTATTTTCCATATTAGATGGGACATTCTCACGAAGACCATTCACATGGGCATAGTCATAATCATAGCAGTTTAAAGGGAAGGAACTTAATAATATCCATCCTATTAAATATACTAATTACAGTTGCCCAGGTAATAGGTGGTATCGTTTCGGGAAGTCTATCATTACTTTCCGATGCCCTTCATAATTTTAGTGATGTATTATCGCTGATTATTAGTTACATAGCCGCTTTGTTATCTAAAAGAGAGGCCTCAACTAATAGAACTTTTGGTTATAAACGCGCAGAGATTATAGCTGCATTTATTAATGCAGCAACCTTAATAGTTGTAGCGCTTATATTAATAAAAGAGGCCTCTGAACGTTTTTTTGAACCACAACAAATAGAATCTAATGTGGTTATTTGGCTTTCGTTGTTAGGTATTGTTGCCAATGGATTTAGCGTGCTCTTGCTTAAGAAAGATTCCAAGAGTAATATGAACATGAGGTCGGCATACTTGCACTTATTAACAGATATGTTGGCATCCGTAGCGGTGTTGGTGGGAGGCTTGTTGATGAAGTTTTATGAAGTATATTGGATAGATGCAGCCCTAACTTTTGCAATCGCTATCTATCTTATTTTTGTAGGATACGCTTTATTAAAGGATGCAACGCGCGTTCTTATGCTTTTTACGCCAAATACCATACAAGTAAAAAGCATTGTTGAAGAAGTAGGTATGATCAACGGAGTCAAGAATATTCACCATATTCATATTTGGCAATTAAATGAAGATGAGGTGCATTTAGAGGCACACGTAGATTTCAATGAAGACATCAAGCTTTCTGAGTTTGACAACATTCTTCAGGAAATAGAGGAGGTCGTTTATCACAAATTCGGTATCAATCACGTTACTATACAACCGGAATACGGAAAAAGCGACAGTAAGCAAATAATTGTACAAGATTGATAAGATGAAGATAACGGTAAAATCATTTGGAGTACTCACAACAGAAGAGCTCTACCAAATACTTAGAATTAGAGCGGAGGTTTTTATAGTAGAGCAAGAATGCGTTTACCAGGATATAGACGATAAGGACCAAAAAGCCTTGCATGTTATAGGAACTAAAAATAATGAAATAGTTGCTTACACTAGATTGTTTAAGCCTGGTGATTATTTTGAAGAAGCAAGTATTGGAAGAGTATTGGTGAAGGCGTCCGAAAGAAAATACGGCTACGGAAAAGATATTATGAAAGCGTCAATCAAGGCAGTAGAAAAACATTACAAAACAAGTGTTATAAAAGTATCTGCTCAGTTATATTTAGAACGTTTTTACCACACACTAGGTTTTGATCAAGTAGGTGAAGGTTATTTAGAAGATGGCATACCACATATAGGAATGGTTAAAAAACAATAAGGTCCGTATTTACGGACCTTATTGTTTTTATAATATTTTTTAAAATTAAATTCGAATAGGTTCTTTATTGGTAAGATTAATATCCTCTAGCATATTATCCGTAAACTTATAATGGCCTTTGGTCGTAATGATTCGGAATCTATTAGAGTTCATTCTACTTAAAGTATCCAAGAAAAGCCACTTGGTTTTCAACAGTCTTGGCTTGGAAGATTTCAAGCTTATTTCAAAGTAATATTTCCTTCCATTTTTAAGCGCAACTATGTCTGGTGTAATCTTAAAATCCGTTCCTTTTCTAACATACGATTTTGGTGTTTCATACCCATCGATATCTGCTTTTATATCTTCGAAACCAGTGGCCTCAAGATGGTTGATTGACTTTTCTAAAAACTCGTGATTTTCTGACTTTTCTGTTGTTACCATAACAGATAATATACTAAAACTAAGCACATAAACAAATTTTGAGAGTTGATTAACAGCATTTTATGATCTAAAATGTATTTCAAACCTTGTTTATCCGTTTATATGAAAACCGACTGAATAGTCTGTCGCCTAGTATAGATTCTAATAATAGATCCTCTTTCTAAAAGACAATAGGCGCATTTTCATCGCTGTAAGTGTATGTTGGTCAAGTAGTAATAATAATTTTAAGATTTACAGACTATTTGGTCTGTAAAGTAATTTAAGCCAACCCTTTGGCAACACCCATTTCTTCTAAAAAATCTAGTTTTAAAATGAGGTTTAATGGTTTTTCAACCTTGTTTTTTGTAGAAGCATAGAGGTAACCTTCACTCCTATGATGTAATTCTTCAATCTTAATTTTACCATGAATATTCTCCCCAGGTAAAGTATATCTTTTTAAGATAGCTGAGTTAAGATTTCGTTCGGTTAAAAGGTGTACTAATTTTTGTCTATTCACTAAAGTAATTTTACAGGAAGTAAACACGTTTGGAGCATCAGCATAAATGGAGGTTATTAAGGCATAAAACTCTGTTGTTTTAGAGGTATCAAATAACCAACCTTCTTTTAAAATTCCGTTCTTTTCATAACTTAGTTCAAAGGCAAAAGTAGGTAGGTTTTCATTCACATAATCTAGTTGTGCCTTTTCGTCTATATGATATTGCTTCCCACTAGTTTTATGCGTAAAAATCAGATCTATACCTGCCATTTGCTGCTTCATGTCAGAAATGCGCTCAAAAGTATAGTGGTTTAAGTATTGATTGTAATAGCGATCCAATAGCAAGCAAAGCTCTTTTTCCCTCTCCAAATCCGATTTAAAATTACTCTGAAGAGGCATATTGAGATTATTAATGAAAGATTTTTAAGTATTTATACTTCAATTTTAGCGGCCAGAGCTTGAGCAATCTTCTCAACAACACCAACAACAAGGGCATTTCCCATAAAAAACGCACGTTTGGTGTCACTTATACCTTCTAATAACGTATGATTATCGGGAAACATATTCAAACGCTCTAATTCTACCGGAGTTAATCGCCGTAATCCCTTATTTGTTTGTACCACATGTTTAAATCGAGAAGGAGATTTTCCACCTTCACCAGTAATAATGGTTCTTGAAGCGTTGTCCAAGGCATCAGGGAATATCATTCCACCCTCACTGTAATTATAAGTGAATCCCGTTTTTGCGGTTCGCACTTCTTTCTTAGCACCCTTTAAATATTCCCATTTATGAAAATCCTCTTCAGGAATATAAAATTCTTCGGTAACCTCTCCATTTTGAAGCACATCACCCAAAACAGTGCGTTTCCCAGCATAACTGGATTCCGTTTTTACGGTGAATACCTTACCATTTATAAAGACGCCAGCGTTTTGAAATGGAGATAGCTTTTCACCTAGATTAAAGTTCTCTGAGATAGAGACCAAATCGCCTTCAATTTCAAAAGAATTAGGTTTTTGAACGGTTTGTTGAATGGGTAGTGCCGAAGCAATTGTCCCCAAGGATAGCACCCAATCAGCCGGATTCGCTTTTTTTAAGGATTTATAAAGTGCAGTTGTTTTGTGATAGCCCAAGAAAAAAATACGTCTACGCCGCTGAGGCATTCCGTAATCTGCGGCATTAATTACACGCCATTCTACAGCATAACCCAAATCATCAAGACTTTTCAACATAATAGCAAAGTCACGCCCACGTTGTGCGGAAGGCGATTTCAACAAACGATCTACATTTTCAAGAAATAGGTATTTAGGAGGATTTTTCTTTTCAGATAGAATACGATGTATAGTCCACCAGAGCACTCCTTTTTTGCCGATTAGACCTTTAGAATTCTGTAAGGTGGTTGCTACGGAGTAATCTTGGCATGGAAATCCTCCTACCAACACATCTGCATCGGGAATAGTATCAGTGGGGACTTCAGCAATATCTTGGTTACTGTGGTTTTGCTTTCCAAAGTTGGCCTCGTACACTAAAGAGGCGTGTTGAGCCTTGGTAGAGGGTTCCCATTGGTTACTCCAAACTACCTTATATTTTCCTATTTTTTCCAGCCCCAGGCGAAATCCTCCGACACCTGCAAAAAGTTCTATTGCTTTGAGTTTGCTCATTTGCGATAAAATTACATAATTTCACTAATGCAAAGTAAAGATGATACAACATTAAGGATGAAAAGATATAAGATAGAGCATCTGCTCACTGGAATTTTAATACTGCTTTTGGTTTCCTGTACTGAGAAAAGTAAGAAGGAAGCGATGCTTTTGGAGAGTATTTCTGAGGTGAAAAAACAATATGCACCGGACAAAAGAACTGCGCTTTTTGACGTACATGTTTTTACAAATACCGAAAAGTATATTATAAAGGGAGAAAGTAACATGCCTGAGGCTGTACAGGCTCTTAAGCAAGTTTTGGACAGTAAAACAGATTTAGAATATGTAAACGAAATTGAAGTTCTACCCTCAAAATCGTTAGATGGTAAGACTCATGCGGTAATCAATATTTCTGTGGCGAATCTCAGGAGCAATCCAAAACATTCCGCAGAATTGGCAACACAGGCTACGTTAGGTACGCCGGTTAAAGTATTTAAGAAAGAAGAAAATTGGTATTACATTCAAACGCCCGATAAATACCTTTCTTGGGTTAATGTAGGTGGAATTGTTTTAATGGATGACACTCAAGCCCAGAATTGGAAAAGCACAACAAAACTCATCTACACACAAACTGCGGGATATTCATATCAAGATACTCAGGCAACGCAGCGTGTTTCTGACTTGGTTGCAGGAGATATTATTGAAATGACGGGCGAGACCGATGATTTTTTTGAAGTGCAGTACCCAGATGGCCGTAAAGCGGTGGTTAGAAAGGAAGAGTCAGAACCCTACGATGCGTGGTTAGAAAAATTAGAACCTACCCAAGAGAGCCTTGTAAAAACTTCAAAAACACTTATGGGAGTTCCATATTTATGGGGAGGCACTTCAACAAAAGGCATGGATTGTAGCGGATTTACCAAAACTATCTTTTTCCTGAACGGAATGGTCATTCCCAGAGATGCCTCACAACAGGTACATACAGGCAAAGCCATTGATTCTGTGAAGAATTTTGATAAATTGCAAAAAGGAGATTTGTTGTTCTTTGGAAGAAAAGCCACGGACTCTACCGCAGAAAAAGTAGTACACGTAGGAATGTGGATCGGAAACAATGAATTTATACACGCCTCAGAGATGGTACGTATCAACAGTATGGACAAAAATGCCGATAATTATGATGAGCATAACCATAACCGCTATTTGCGCTCAAAACGCATCTTAAAGGAAAATGACGATGCTTTGATCAGCTTGGTTAAAAATCCTGTTTTTAAGGATGCTGAAGCTTGGTTCTTTCTGGCTAAGGATGGAGACAAGATTGTAGGCCGTGTGGCTGCAGTAATCAATCACCTAGAAATAAAAATAATAGGCTGTTTGACTTAAATTCAGTGGAAACATTCGTCAAAAGTGTGCTTCCTAACTATTTAACAACTGTTCTTTTGGCTGCTTTTGTACTTCAAGCTTACTCAACTATTTTTTCAAAAGATTATTGGATTTTTATTTGGGCTACTATCTCTAATCTTGGAAGTGTTTTACTATCTTTGTTTGTTTACTCGAAAGATTATTTTTTAGCTAATTTAGCTTTGCTATTATTTATAATATCTCTTCGCCAACTATTCAAGCCAAAAACTTGGATTGAGAAAACAAAATATAGTCAAAAAGAGCAATCTAGTTTTTACGTTTCT
>ENA-ORXM01001330-ORXM01001330.1-marine-metagenome-genome-assembly--contig:-NODE-1330-length-34950-cov-71.009721_pt1 | contig 34950 bp, 25 predicted proteins | sample MGYA00237867_ERZ511480 | MGnify/ENA primary metagenome ERZ511480 (study PRJEB26309, sample SAMN06266103) | marine metagenome | isolation source: Algal blade | place: United Kingdom:Sidmouth, United... | reverse complement strand
ATCCATGCGATTGACGCTGTTTTGTTACCGCCTGATGTAGCTGCTTCACTTGCAGAGTAATTGACTGCTTGACTAGTAATTTGTACTAAACACCATATAATAGTGTAAAAGAGGGTCGCATAATTGCGACCCTCTTTTTGATCCATGACAGTTTTTTAAGCTTCAATATGTTTTTAGCTCTTCGGGATCTCGTGTGGTTAACATTGGAAACCAGCCATCTCTGTCAACCATATGCGAGCTAGTTGAACCACATTTTTTAAAGTGTGTAGCTGGATCTTTTTATTCGTACGTGGTAAAACAACATAGTTGACTACAGCAAATTAACAGGTGGAGGCAAAGCTGCAGAGAGTTTTGATATCTGTTAAATCGTTCAGGCCCTTTAATACTTGTTGCCGCTGCTTGATCGCTGCTACTCTAATCGCCGCTACTGTATAAGCTATAGTTCGAGCCTGTTCACAAATGGGAATTATCCACACTTATGAATAAAACTTCTCTATCCGCTACGCCACTATCTGAACGTTCCGATTTCGTTAAACCTCAGTACAACTCGCGTTGCTTTTCGGATTTTCCGAAAACGATTCAATATCTGCTAACGGGGGAAGGAAAACCTGCTCTTGATCCAGAGGTGCTGGGTAAATTTGATCGTCAATATGATACGGTTCTATTCCTTTTTCTGGATTCATTTGGATGGCGTTTTTTTCAGGAACATCAAGAGAGTCATCCTTTTTTACAGCGACTCCTTGAAAACGGGCGCGTTACGAAAGGGACATCGCAGTTTCCGTCTACAACAGCAGCGCATGTAACTGCCATCCATACAGGAGAACGTATTAGCGACAGCGGGATCTATGCATGGCAATATTATGAACCAAAGTTTGATGACATTATTACGCCGCTGCTCTTTTCGTACGCCGGAACGGGCAGGCGCGATACATTGATAAAAACAGGCGTTGACCCCCAAACGATTTATCCACCAGAAACCTTTTACCAAGCATTAGGAAAGAAAGGGATCACCTCTTATGTTTTCCAGCACCGCGAATATACGCCCTCCACCTATTCGGACATTGTCTTTCGTGGTGCACGTACAGTTCCATACATTACCTTTCGTGAGTCATTGGTTACGCTACAGCATCTACTTTCTAAAGATCGAACCCCTCTGTATGCCTTCCTCTACTTTGATAAGTTCGACACAATCTGTCATAAACATGGGCCAGAGTCACCGCATGTAGCCGCAGAGGCAGAGCAGATGCTTACCGCTTTGGAGCAAACTTTTGAGAAATTAGAACAGTCGCAAAAGAAGACGCTTTGTATCGTCAGTGCGGATCATGGGCAGATTCGCGTGCAACCCAAAGAGACCCTTTATCTTAATCAGCTCTCGGCATTAGCAGACTTACCAAAGATGATGCAGAAGAATGCAGCTGGTGCATTGATTGTACCGGCAGGTGGACCGCGCAATATGTTTCTACATATTGAAGATGATCATTTAACAGAGGCGCAGCAACTTCTTGCAGAGACACTGGCTCCACGGGTAACGGTTTGCAGCACGGCGCAGATGATTGGCGAGGGGTTTTTCGGCGAAACTAAACCATCCCAAACGTTTTTGGATCGGGTTGGCAATCTGGTGCTTTTGCCTCATACTAACGAGACAGTATGGTGGTATCAAGCAAATAAGTACGTGATCCGCTATTTGGGCTACCATGGGGGGCTTGCGCCCGAGGAGATGGAAATTCCGATCTGCTTTTATGAGTTCGATTAAGCTGTGATAGCGAAGGTATCGCTCTCGGATTTACTGTTGTCCGTGCTTTTTAGAGAAGATGTCCCGAATTTTAGCCACAAAAATTGGCAGCCTCATCTCATCTTGGAGATATAAAATTGATAAGCCGATGGGAGTTAAGCTAGAAACAGATGGACCATCAAAATAGCGCAAGCTGAGCTTTGCACTGAGCACTTCACCGAGGTGAAACCGTAGCGATATAGCGATGCCCGCTGCGGCTTCTACCACAATCCTTCGGATTCGCTCAGCCTATGCAGTTTGTACATCTCTGCTCTCTTGTCTCTTAGATGCCATAATCGAATGATGGATATTTATTTTTCTAAAACGGCCTAACGAAAGAAAACAAAAAAGGGAGAGGGAAATGAGTTACTCATTTCCCTCTCCCTTTTTCTTCTATTAACTACGACCGCTTGTTGCGGTTTGCTACATGTCTAGTGATTATATTTAGTTAGTTTGCGTACAGCCTTTCAGCGATTACTGATTGACAAACGGTAAGAAAATGAACTGACCTGTCGCGTCATCATTACTGAAATCAGCCTCGGCACCTTGCGTCAGAGACGTTGGTGCACACTGGACTGCCGTCTCGGTTGCATCAAACTTTGGCGTATTTGGATCGTCAGTCGATACAGTGGATAAACCGGTTGGCCCAAAGCTTGTATTTTCATAAGTAATAACTGCTTGGTTAACCAGTTGACAGCCACCCTGTGCACCCAACGGTCGATTAAATGTACCTAGTAGCACCTCGAACGAAATGGTCACCTCGCCACCACCAGGAATTGTGTCCAACGCAACACCAACGCTTACATCACCAGGATTGTTACCAAACGATACAATATCAGTGCTTCGTTCCGTCTTAACCGAGCCGATAATAAGCGCCGTATTCGCATCAAGCGTGTCGGCCAAGAAAACACCCGTAGCCGGACCCGTACCGCTATTCACAATTGTGATGCGGTATATCATTGTGCTGCCTTCTTCCACAATGCCGCTTGCATCAGCGCCACCTACAGTCAGCGCTGACTTATACGCTTCAATAATTGGTGGAGCGCTAATTGGCGTAACAGTTGGATCATCATCCTCTGGCGTTTCTGGATCGTCCGTTGGCTCTTCCACAAAAGTGTCGCCACTTGTGCCGTTGACAATCCCTTGGTTTGCAACAGAGTCGACGCCTGCCGGCAGCGGATTATTTATCTGTACACGGAAGCTAATTCCAACCTGATCACCCGGGTTAATCGTTCCAACATTGACCACAATATTTGGGTCCCCATTTGGATCCGCGGTGACGACTGTACCCTGACCCGTTTGGACTGGGTCAAGAATAAGCGCCGTACCGTCGCCACCTTGTGTAATCAACGTTGTGTTTGGATCCACCGTGTCGCTAAAGACGATATTATTAACTGGCACATTGCCTTCGTTGCTAATAATCACCTCGTAAATCAGAATGTCGCCTGGCGAAACAAGACCATCGCCATTCACGTCAACCAGCAACCGATCATTCTTCGTCGATTCAATAACTGGGGCAACCGTAATCGGCGTCACCGTTGGATCGCCATTTTCTGGCGTGTCTGGATCATCCGTCGGCACTGTTGGTAGCTCATTGCTTTCGATAAGACCTTGATTGGCAACCTCTCGAATACCCGCATTTGCCAGTGGATTATCAATGCGCACATAGAACTCAATCGTCACCTGCGCACCTGGTGCCATGGTCCCGATGTTTACAGAAACCAGCGAGATGGAGCACTCATCAACCGTACCCGCGGTGGTCGTCACTGGGATGTTGCAGTCAACCTTGGTATTAGGGTCAGGTTGGTCGTTGAAGACCACGCCCGTTGCCGCCGAATTACCATTATTAACAATCACAACCTCATATTTCAGGTAATCACCAGGCGACGGAGAGCCATTGCCATCCACATCATCGTGTAGCGAATCACGCTTCGTTGCCAGTAAGTTTGGCAGCAACTCAAGCGGCGTTACCGTTGGATCATCATCCGTTGGTGTATCTGGATCATCGGTTGGCTCTTGTGGGAAGTTGTTTCCCGTTACCACACCCTGATTCGCAATCTGCGTCACACCATCTGGTAGCGGATCAACAATTACAACATCAAACGTAATCGTTACAGAACCGCTTGGCGCAATATCGCCAATATCGATGCCGATACTCGTATCACCTGCATTGTTGCCGCTTGTTACATTACCTTGCGTTGTCGTAACAGAGCCAACGGTCAGAACAGTGTTCGAATCAGCTAAATCATTTAGGAAAGCGGCCTCGGCAGGAACTAGGCCAGAGTTGTCAATCACAATCGTATAGGAGATTGTATCACCAGGGCCATTGCGGCCATCGCCATTTGTATCGGCAATCGCATCCACCTTGGTTGCCTCTACTTTGGGAGAAGCAACAAGCACTTCGGCATCATCTGTTACGGGTACGGTTGTGTTACCGTCATCATCCGTCGCATCTGCTGAAACAACATTCGTATGGATATTATCCACAACTGACGGGCTATTGATATCCAGTGTGTCCGTTAGGATACAGACATAGCTCGCACCAACTGCGATTAAACCGCCCGTAGCGCAAGTGCCTTCGCCATTCAGATCTCCATACACGCTGTCCGTTAGAGCGGTCAGTATAACTGGCTCGGCACTCGTGTTAACCACCTCAAACGTAAAGGTGACTACGCCACCCGCTTCGGGAATGGCCGTTGGGTTTGCCGTCTTAATCACATCAATCGTTGGCAGCAGATCTTCTATCTGTACCTCAGCATTATCCGTACCGCTGACTGGGTTGCCTTCATCATCCTCGGCTCCAGCCGTTACAGTATTCGTGTGCAGCAGATCCGTAACCGACGCACTATCTGCGCTCAATGTTACGATGATGGAACAGATGTAGCTTGCACCGACAGCAATTACGCCACCAGTAGCACAAGTGCCCTGTCCGTTTAAGTCCCCATAAACGCTATCGACCAAACTTGTCAGCGTGACAGCTTCTTGACTTGTGTTAACCACCTCGAACGTAAAGGTCACGTCGCCACCAGATTCCGGCACAGTAACTGGATCCGCCGTCTTAATCACATCAATTGTCGGCAGCACATCCACCGTTTCCGTCGTTGTTATCGGCGGTGTTGGTCCAGTTGGATCATCTGCACCAACAGTGGCCGTGTTGGTTGTATCCGCATCAAGCGTGGCGATACAGGAATACTCCCACACCTCGCCAACAGCCAGCGCACCATCTGCATCGCCGGTTATAATTGTTACCGGCGCACAGAGATCATCTGTCACTACAACGTTGGTCAACGTGATGTTGCCGGTGTTGGTAACGAGATATGTGTAGGTCACATCGGTACCGGGCGCGACCACCTCTTGGTCTGCCACTTTTGTAACGACATATTCTGGATTAATGCCAAAATAATGGCTGGGATCCGTGCTCGTAATCGGGTTGGTCAAACCTGGGACTGTTATTTCTGCAGTGCCAATGTTCATATATTGATTGGCGGTAGCGACATCAGTTGCAACGTATGTCCAAGCTTCACTTGGCGATAAAATACTGTCACTTCCTGCATCGGTTGTAGCATCAAATACTGGCGTAACACCCGCAACATTGTCTGTTACGTCTAAATCGTCTAGTGCAACATCAACTGTACCCGTATTACTCACAACATAAGTCCATTCTACCGGATCTCCAATTTGAATATATGGCCCAATCGGCGAGTCAGCATCAACTCCGTTAGTCGATTTTTCGAGCGTTATATTTGGAATCGGTAGAAATGTGTAACGAATCTCGACACAAGCCTCTGAGTCAGTTGCAACCGAGGCATCGGCATTGGACCCCACGCGGATAGCAGCCTCACCTAAAGACGCAAATGGGAAATCAACAACACCAGTACCTGTGGTAAATAAAGCCAAATCAGTTGCACCTGTATACTGACCGTTTACGCTACCACTCTCGGAAAACTGAACCGTTTCGCCCTCACTTGGAAGTAAAGGAGAAGTTGTTATCGGCACCCCTCCACCAAATGGCCCCGGATCTTGAATCGCTAACACAATTGGCTGGCTGCCATCTAGTAGTGTTGCACCAACCAACGCCCTGTAAGAACCATTGATTGGCTGTGCGCCGGTTCCCGGATCTGCTGTGTTCGTAAAAGTTACGGAGGCATCAATGCTAACAGTAACTGTGTAATCAACAGTTTGTAATATCCCAAGAGAAGGGTCAAATTCTGCAACTGAAACGATATCAACTGGATTTATAGGGTCAAATAAAACCGTGGTACACGCATTTACATCCTGTGTCACTGTCTGCGCGTATGCCCCGCTAGCCATCGCCAGCAAAACAAATGCCGCCAAAAAGGCAGCACTGCTAATTCTCCATAAACATTGAGGCAAGCCGCGTTGCAATGCAGGGCGTGCTTCCTGCTCAAAGCCTTGGCTTTGGGTTAGAACGTTTTCCATAATTTTTTATCCTAAGTATATATAATAAGTGAGCAATATCGGTGGGTGATCGCCTTGGCGAGGCATGGTGTAAAACGGCTTTAAAGACAAAGGGAGTCAGTGAGCCAAGTGATCATTTCTTTCTGCGAAGTGTAACAAATGTATCACACACTATTTTCGGTTTGTGGTTACATTATGTTGTCAAAGCGCTTACGATAAAGAGACAAACAACGATATTTGTCTGACAAAGGGTGCCACTTTATAACATGCGGCAAATATACGAAACCTATACGCAAAGTTGACTACCCTGCTATAAAGGACGCAATAAAGATGGCATAAGTCACGATCAATTTTTATTTATTAGCAAAAACGGTATTATAAGTGACCACAGTTTGCTCTTCATCCAACGATTCGGTACACTAAAATTCAATCCCGCATTTAGACTTGGCTCATCATACTGAACTCGTAGATGAGCGTTAATTTTCTCCAATTAATTTTCTCCAACGAGGATCTCTTGTTCGAAGTCGTTTTTTTAGGTACATCCGCCTCTGCACCGTCTGCGCAGCGTGGGCTTTCGTCTGCTGTTGTGATCGCGGGCGAACATCGTTTTATGATCGACTGTGGCGAAGGCACGCAGCGCCAAATTTTGCGCAGCGGCTTAGGCTTTCGGCGGCTGGACAAAATTTTATTAACCCACGGGCATCTTGACCACATATTGGGGTTGGGTGGCCTTGCCAGCACGCTTGGCCGATGGGAGGCGCTCGAAGCACTCAACATCTACGGCGGCGCGCAAACGCTCAAGCGGGTGCATGGGTTGATGGAGGTGGTCTTTGGGGAGAATCAGATTCCGAATGTTGGCATTGTGCTCAATGAAATTAGCCCGAGCGTGCTCTTTGAAAGTAAACAGTTCGAGCTGACTGCTTTCTCGGTTCAACACCGCGGCAGCGACTGTTTTGGCTTTAACTTTGAAGAGAAGACGCGCCGTCCATTTTTGCCAGAAATTGCCGAAGAGTTAGGCGTTCCCAGCGGCCCGCTGCGGCGCGACCTCGTTGCAGGGCAGATCATCACGCTGCCCAACGGCAACACCGTTGAACCCGATCAGGTGCTGGGCGAGCCACAGCGCGGCACCAAACTTTGCTTCATAAGCGATGTGAGCCACACCGGCCCGCTCCACGAGCAGGCACGCGATGCGGATCTGCTCGTTATCGAATCAACTTATTTGGATCGTGATAAAAATTTGGCTAAACAACATGGTCACATTACCGCTACGGCTGCGGCTCATCTTGCCAAGAAGGCCAACGTCAAACAGTTAGTGTTGCACCATCTTAGTCGACGCTATCGCACAGCCGAAGTCATCGAAGAGGCTCGTGCTATCTTCCCAAACAGTGTAGTCGTCAGCGACCTCGATCTAGTTCAGGTGCGTAAGGATAAACCTATCGGGCTATCCAATCTACGCCACAGACCAAAACAAAAAACATAATCACGGAATCAGATATTCTTATGGCTAAGAAAGAAGAAGATAAATCGGAAGGACCACAAGTAGTCGCTAATAAGCAACAGCCGTTTCTCGCGTTTATCGATGCCGATATTGCAAGTGGAATGGACGAAACCGCGCGCGAGGCATTGATGGAAAATGTGCGTCGCTACCGCAGTAAAAGCGTCTCGCCCCTGTGGGTAAATTGGGTGAGTCAGCGTGCGGATCTGCGTTTTGCCTGCCTCGTGCGCGACGTTTCAGAGTTTAACGACTTTATGTTAGATGTGGTGCGCAGCGTGGAAGGTGTGCGTGAAACTGCTACCATGCTCAGCTTTAGTGGGCGCGCCAATATCGATACGCTGCTGGATCTGGAAATGGAAGTTAGCCCAAATAGCTCGATGGTCGCCGCGGTTGTTTTTGTGGATGTACAGCCCGGGCAGGATCGCCAGTGCTTTCAGGCGCTGCTCGATCTACCACCGCATCCAGACGTGCGCCGCGTGTGGCTGCTCAACTGCTATCACAGCGATGATGCTGATTTAATGTTGCTTTTGTTGGGGAAGAATGTATCGACAATGACTGGGTACGTGATGAGTTGGGTGCGCACCACAAAGGGTGTGATCGATACGGAAATGCACACAGTGCTTGACTGGCGCTGGTTGGCTGGCCCAGAGGATATTGTGGAGCTATGCGAGCACTTCTTTACGCATAATTTTATGGGTCAGTTTGCTGATGAGAAAGATTTGAGTTAATTCTATTTTGGATGGACAGAAGCAGCCTGCGTTATTTGGACGGTCCATCTGTTTCTCTGGACCAAGGCTGGAGGATTGGCCGAAGATTGAAGCAATTCACTAGTGGATGTGGTTAGAGCGGCGAACGCGGGTCCAACCGACAATGTGTTTATATACCCCATGATTTTACTTCGATGCCTCTATCATACAGGTTCGAATTGAATGGTTTCGCGTCGCTTTGGGTTTAGATATCCCAAAACAATATCTGTTTGCGGAACACCGGCATCAATCAATTCGTAGGCAATCGCTCGCTCGGTCCCGTCAATTTCAATCCAAATTTTCTCTTCGTAGATCCGTATGTCCAAGAGTACGGCATAGACTCGACCAGTTTGATCCCAGCCAGAATCTACTAGAAGGTAAGTTTGTTTCTCTTCATAAAAGATGGGGCGCACATCAATTTCGCCCACGCTTGGTGCAAATGCTGCGTGCTGAAGGATGATCTGCTTGATAATAGCGCGGTATTGCTCTAGTTTAGTATCCATTCAACTACTACCAGCTTTGTTGATTTTTTCTAATTGGGATTTAACCTTCCTGAGCTTGGCAAGCAACTTTATTGTTTGGGTAGCACCATCATAACCGGGATATATACGTGCCGGATTGTATCTCATCTTATGTAGGAGGGTTAGTAGTTTGGGAACTTTTTCAATTGGAAAAACAAACTTTTTGAAGTACTCCGTAGGCATTTCGTTCACTTCTAAATTGAGAGATTTCATGACCATCCTGCGGGAAGTTTCGGGCTCTTCCTGTAAGCCAGCGATGACTTCATTCAATGGTTTTTTGAGAATTTTGTCGTGCTTGTCTGCACAATTCGTCTCTGGGAAAACGAGTGAAAAAACACCTTGTTGAGCAGTCAGATTAGGATTTCCCGTCATCGGAGGTGTAACCACATGTATCGATACGTAGTCGTAGGGCTCATTTCCATGAAGAACTTCCCTCGATGAAAATGCATTGATGAGATCTGTTGATATTGCCCAAATCGCTATATCCTCTTGTTTAGCCAAGTCTGGTGATTTAGATTGTAATTCCTTTTCAAGGATATCTAGACCGCTTTGTGCTGCAAAAAACATCGCTGCAAACGGATCACGGCTCCAGTCTAACAAGCGAGTTGGCATCCCATAGTGTTGAGCTAGTGCCAATATAGGCCATAGTGATTTTTCGGGCCAAGTATTATCATAGAGTTCTTCAGGTCGTATTTACTCGGTACCTGTGTAAGTTGATGATATAGACGTAGTTTTAAAATAGTGATGTAATTCAGTGGATACAGGAGGAAGCGATAGTCCTGCTTGGTCCGCCTGCCGATAGAATTGGGCTAATATTGCTCGTTCGTACTTGTCTATAAAAAACCTTGTATCAAGGTAAGGAACGGGCCCTGTTTCAGCGGTGGTATTGACTAGATCTATCAGATCATCACACTTGTCAGGTCGTAATGCGGTTGGAACAAGCGTATACGTATCGCTTTTCCCGATTCCTCGAAAAACCCATTTTGATTGCAATGAAGTCTCTTCTCCGCCAACCAAATCGATAAGTTTCTTTACGAGTTCATCCGTATGAGATATCTATATGCTCGTAAACATCATTATTCTGCAATTCACTCATTAATTTTGGCTTTCACTCCGGTCTTGTGTTGGATGTTTATTGCGGTATGACATCGTTCTGTGGTTAACAACATTTCAACCCCACCTTAATAATCCTCCCCAGCTTAGGGAGGAGACCGTTGACGAATGCTCGAATCTGCTTGAAATGCAAGCTAGATCGGGCGTCCGGTGACAATCCCTTCCCTTAGCAGGGGAAGGCTAGGATGGGGTCGATAACATGGGCAACCCAAGTTGATTTGTGAGTCGGGTTATCTTTGGTGAACCATGCCTAAAACAAGTAGATAATCGCGCCCACCCCTACTCAAACACCACGCGATGAACCACCACCTGACCGACCTGAATCGGCTGCACATCGACCAGCCAGCGGTCATGGATCTGCGGGCTAGTGGTGAATGCTTGTAAGCGGAAACCGAGCGGCACCGCAGCGATCAGCGCGCCCAGCACCAAGAGCAGCACCAGCGGAAATTTCTGCGAAAAGGTCGTACGTTTGCCGCTGCTTGCCGCCATCGCTACCAAGGTGACTAAGATGCCCGTTGTGGCTAGATTGGTGCCGCAATTCGGGTGGATCGCCAAGTTATGTTCGCCCGACTGCATCCGCAACATGGCGTTGCTGACGGATTGACGCACTTCCTCGGCGTTGACGTTGCCAAAAAGCGTAAAGCCCAATGGATCGCTGAGCCCGCTAAAGCTCTGCCGCGGGTTTCGAGCCGACAGCAGGTGAATGGTCGCATGTTCGATGGCGTGGTGTTGGCGGGTGCGCTGGACGAGTTGTTTTAGGATGGTGATCATATGGATGGCTCGTTATTTAGAATGAGAATGGTTGGGTTATCGGAGATGGGGATGACAAATAATGATGGGCGATTCGTAGGGACATGAGTTCAGCGAACCGCAACACTGCCATAAGATCGTTCCGCTGAACTCGTGTTCGCACTGACGAATAAATAATTATTCGTGGGTTGCCCATGCTGAACACGAGTTCAAGCGGAACGTTGTTGTTTTCAACGAAAGTTCCGCTTTCTCGCCTGACTCGTGCCTCTATGCGTTTTCCGATCAAAAATGCGCTACCCGATCAATTTCTTGGCCCGTGCAGCCGCATTTTCCGCCGTGAGGCCAAACTCTTCGTAGATTTTTTTGTATGGCGCGCTGGCCCCGAAATGATCAAGCGCCAGAATGTCTCCCTTGGCTGGATCGTTGCCCACCCAGCGTTCCCAACCGTATGGGACAGCCGCTTCGATGGCAAGTTTTGGCACGTTGGGTGAGAGCAGCACCTCGGTATGATAGGCTGCGCCTTGATCCGCAAAGAGTGACCAACATGGCAGGCTAACAACACGAGCCTTGACCCCCTCTTCTGCCAGCAACAGGGCCGCGTCGTACGCAATTTCTACTTCGCTACCGCTGGCAATCAGTACCACATCAGCCGCCCCATCGCCATCATCGAATAGAACATAGCCACCGCGCAACACGCCGCTTGCCGCCCCATGACCCTTCGCTGCCCGGTCATATGTGGGGAGATTTTGACGGGTTAGCGCCAATGCGGTCGGCCCATTTTCCCTTTTTAAGGCGTAGCGCCACGCCTCGGTTACTTCGTTGCCGTCTGCTGGGCGCATCAGGTGCATATTTGGAATGACGCGCAGCGCCGCGACCTGCTCAATCGGCTGATGCGTTGGGCCATCTTCGCCCACGCCGATACCGTCGTGCGTGAGGATATAAATGACGCGTTGCCTCATAAGCGCACTCAGACGCATCGCGCCGCGCATGTAGTCGCTAAAAATTAGGAACGTGCCGCCATAAGGGATCACGCCGCCATGTAGCGCCATACCGTTGAGGATGGCGGCCATTGCATGTTCGCGTACGCCAAAATGCATGTTGCGACCGTTGAAGCTGTCGGGCAAAATGGAGCCAATGTCTTTCATATTTGTCTTGTTGCTGCCAGCTAGATCGGCGCTGCCGCCAACTAAGTTTGGAATTACCGGAGCCAGCGCGTTGATGACCGATCCGCTAGAGTTGCGCGTTGCCATGGCTTTGCCTGCTTCAAATGTGGGCAGGGCATCTTCCCACCCATCAGGCAACTTACCCGATAGGAACGATTGCAGTTCGGCTGCCTCGTCGGGATAGGCTTGACTGTATGCCTCCATGCGGTCGCTGTCTGCGGCTTCTTGCTCTTTGCCGCGCGCGACGGCTTTCCCCATGAACTCCGCTACATCCTCCGGCACGTAGAAGGTCTCACCGGCAGGGAAACCAAGATTTTCGCGCGTCGCGGCCAATTCGTCGGGGCCAAGAGGTTCGCCATGAACCTTTGCTGTGCCAGCGTGGCCGGGTGATCCAAAGCCGATAATGGTTTTACAGCCGATAATGCTCGGTCGCGGATCTGCCTGCGCGGCTTCGATTGCAGCCGTAACTGCCGCGCCATCCATACCGTTGATCTTTTGTACGTGCCAGCCATACGCTTCAAAACGTTTTGCCCAATCTTCGGTGTAGGCCAGATCGGTGCTGCCCTCAATGGTAATACTGTTGTCATCATATAAGTAGACAAGCTTGCTCAGCTTAAGATGCCCCGCCAAACTCGCAGCCTCGCTGGCAATCCCCTCCATCAGATCTCCATCGCTACAAATCGTATAGGTGTAATGATCCACCACATTGTGATCGGGCTTGTTGAAACGCTCGGCCAGCCAGCGTTCGGCAATGGCCTTGCCCACGCCATTGGCAAAGCCTTGCCCCAGCGGCCCTGTAGTTGTGTCTACCCCCGCGGTGTGACCATGCTCGGGGTGGCCCGGCGTTTCGCTCCCCCACTGCCGAAAATCTTTTAGCTCATCAAGAGGCAGATCATAACCAGTTAGATGCAGCAGCGAATAAAGCAGCATCGATCCATGGCCCGCGCTTAAGATAAAGCGATCACGATTGGGCCAAGTTGGATTGCTGGGGCTGTGACGCAAAAATCTGCTCCAAAGCGAAAATGCGGCCTGCGCCATGCCCATCGGTAGGCCAGGGTGGCCCGAATTCGCGGCTTGCACACCATCTGCCGAAAGTAAACGAATCGTATTGACGGCCCTTTCTTCTACGGCTGCGCTTGGGTTTACGTCATTTTGTGCAGCTAAAATCGATGATTCTGAAGGTGACATGGTAACTTCTTTCCTGTATGATTGGGGTGGATTTTATTCTTAAATTCTTCTCTTTGTTTTTGTCGAGCAGCATAGTTGGACCACTACAAATATCGGTGTTATCGATACAAAAATCTGCCCATTTCTTTAATCCGCTATGGCGCTGATGCTATTGTAGTGTCTTTATCAATCGTAGAAAATACCAGCAACACTATTAGGGAACTGGAAGAAAAATATACGCTGTTTTTCTTATAATAGCTATATCGCTAATGAATGTCAACACAGGCAAGAAATAACGTAAGCATATTCAATGAAAGGCCATTTTGGACCTTTCCCAATAATGAATTAGGATCCGCTATTATACATAGCAGTAAATAGAAAAACATTATGAATAAAAACAAACGAATGACAAATGGTATAATAGGTGGCCTCGGCATTGTTGCCGGAGTTGGTATGGCCACCGCAGCGTATGCCATGTTTCGCGAACCGCTCGACGTAGCGCTCGAACGACGCACCATCCGTATTCCACATGCGCAGGGCAAATTGCCACAACATGGACTGCGCATCTTGCACCTTTCGGACACCCATTTTCAGGGGCTAGAGTGGCGTGAGCGAGCCAAAATAAACCAGATCCGCAAAATGGCCGCCTCGCTCGAATACGATCTGCTGATCCACACCGGCGATTTTTGGCACAACGAGCAGGGCTATGAAAATACTATAGCGCTTATCAACATGTTGCCCGCACCACGCCTCGGCGCATATGGCGTGCTCGGCAATCACGATTACGTCTGCTACAGCCACGGTGATGTGCTCACCCGAAACTGGGATCGTTACCAGAAGCGGCAAAACCAAAACGGGCAGTCAGAAGAAAGCCAAGCAGTCAACGGCACGCATCAATCCGGCAGCGGGCAAGGTGGAACGATTAGCAGCGCACAGAGCATAAGCCAGAGTGGATCGCCCGTGGACGAAATTAGCGACCGCTACGTTCGGAAAAATTCGCAGACCGTAACAGGCTTTGCCCAAGAAGCCGTGCAGTTTATGCGCTATATCATGAACGTTCCTTTCGAATTGGAACATGAATGTTATAATAGTATCAAACGGCTCACCGCAGGGTTGGAACAGTGCAACATGCAGGTGCTAACCAACCGGGCCATTCATCTTTGTGATCACCCCGATCACCCAGATGGCGTAGACATTTATTTGGCCGGTATTGACGATGTATTCGAAGGCAAGCCCGATGTGCGGGGCACGCTAGCAGAGATTCCCGCCGACGCAACCAAAATTTTACTGAGCCACAATCCCGACATTTTGGACGACCCAACATCGCGCGCGTTCGACCTGATTTTGTCCGGCCACACTCATGGTGGGCAGATCGTTCTGCCATGGTTTGGTGCGGCACACACGCAATCGTTTCATTTGGATCGACACGAGGCTGCGGGTTATCTCAAACGGGACGACACGCAAGTCTACATATCACGCGGCGTGGGCGAAGGCATTCCGCTCCGCTTTGGCGCAAAACCGCAGATCACGTTACTGACAGTAAAAGCAGAGTAACTGCAAGTGAAAGAAGTGAACAGTAAATGTGGAAAGTAAGCAGTTCCCATTCACAAACCCGAGACACCCAAACTCATGATCAACCTATTTAACTGGCGCTCCAAACTCGTGCGCGACATAACAGGAGATGTGCTCGAAATCGGCATAGGCACCGGGGCAAACCTGCAACACTATCGTCATGCGGATAGCGTGACCGGCATCGAACCGGATGCTGCCCGTGCCGAAAAAGCGCGCGCCCAATCCGCCAAAGTACCGGTTACCATCGAAACATCCAGCGCGGAAGATCTCCCCTTTGCCGACAATAGCTTCGACAGCATTGTTAGCTCGTTGGTGCTTTGCTCTGTGAAGGATCAACACCGCGCGTTGCAAGAAATGAGGCGCGTGCTAAAACCTGGCTGTACACTGCACATGGTGGAACACGTCAAACCGACGAACTATCTTGCATATAACATCTTGCGCGTGCTCACACCCATGTGGAGCAAAGCGGTCTGCAATTGTCATCTCGACCGACCTACAATCGAGGTGCTGGATGAGATGAGTTGGGATGTAGAAATTCACAGCCGCCGCTTTATGTTCGTACACATGAGCGCCGTTCCTGCGCCCGAACCGCGCCAAAGTGCCTATAACACTAGTCTCCAACGTGAGTTTTACGAGAAAGGCTATACGGGGCAGGCAAAAAATTAGCCAGTATTTGTATTATGTCTTCTTGACGCTACCAAAGACAGTTTTGTATACTAGATATGCATACACTTATTCAATGTGGCATTTTGCTACTGTACACTTTTAAAAGCCTTGAGACTTCGCTGTCTTTCCCGCAAGTTTTCCCACCTGCGTGAGGACAAGCTTGGCGGGAATCCACAGGATGCCAAACGATATGGATGCACAATAAAAGAGATCGACATGTCAACGTCGAGAGATTTTCTCTTTTAGCTAAAGTGTTCAGTAATAAATGTAGTGTAAATAAACAATCTGTGTAAATCTGCAAAATCTGCGGTTAACTATTTATATCGAATCTACACAACACGAAAGGAAAAAACCCAAATGTTGCAAAACGTAATCGCCAAACTCGCATTTGCCCTACCGGCAGAAAAAGTCAGCGCTCACTGTGACGGCCCTTGTGGCGTCTACGACCCAGCCTCTGCCCGCATTGCTGGCGAAGCTGTTCTTTCTATGACTAAGAAATTGCTTGATGCTGGCCCAGCTAGCGACCTTGCTGCACAAAACACGCAAGGTCGCTTCATTGCTATTAAAGAAGAACAGGCACAGATAGCAAAGGATGAACTTCTGATTCTGTGGACAGATTATTTTAAGCCACAACATTTGGACGCTTACCCAGATCTACACACAACATTCTGGAATGCAGCCAAACTTTGTTCGGCAACCAAGGTTGAAGTAAGCCTTGAAAAAGCCGAAGCGCTCATGGCCGCTATTAAAAAGGTCGACGAGATCTTCTGGGCAACAAAGAGCTAAGGTAGCCAACTGACTAATTTTAGTAGTACACAAAAGTAGGTTGTCCCGCGAAGTGAGCATTTCCTAATACGATGTCATTCCCGTAAGAACCGACGCAGGAGAACGCCCTCTCCGCGAAATTGTGTTTGGTTATAGAGAACATGGCATCCACTACTGGATTGGTCTTAAACGCAAAAGCGGGCGGAGATTCGTACTACGAATCTCCGCCCGCTTTTGCGTCTGTCGCCTAATTATGCACAAACTGCCGAACGCCAACTGGAAAGAGTTACTACTTTTGCTTCTGCGCAAACGCAAACGCTTTGCCGTCGAAAATTACTCCATGGAGCCGACGCTCAACGCTGGCGATTTAGTCTTTGTGGATACCGCTGCCTATCGATTCGCTACACCGCAAGAGGGCGATATTGTGGTTGCCCATCATCCGCATAAACAAAAATTGCGGATTATCAAACGCGTGCGGTTCCTAGACGAGGATAATCGCTGCTATTTAGTCAGCGATAATGCCACCCACCCAGAAAGTCAAGACAGCCGCTCGTTTGGCTTTGTGGATTTACAGAGTGTGGTCGGCTGCGTGACAAGTTGCATTCGTCGATAGAGGAAGGCTGTATCAAAATTGCTTTATGCTCAACACCCCACATTGCTCCTGCTTGACTGCCCCTTTACTCGATCGCCATGAGCCAAGGGACAACTGAATCCGAATCCCCGGTATAAACTGATGGCGAATAAATAGATGAATGTAGTTTTTTCAGCCCTAAAAGCATATTTTCCTCTGCCACAGCTGAAGTGTCTTGACTTGCTTGCTGGTACTTTTCGTACATATAAATACTGCGAAGCGTTATCGCTACGCTGTTTGCAATTGTGCGCAAAACGACCATATCGCTTTCGTCAAACTGCTGCTCTACTGCTGTAATTAAAATAACACCATACGATATATCTTTCCCTTGAATCGGGACAACGATAGAGCGACCAGAACTGGAATAAAAAGGATGTTCAGGATTATCTTCGAGTAGCTCTGGTGTAAAAAATACTGGTTGTCCACTGCGAATTGTCCACTGCACAATCGAAGCGGTAGTAGGTTGATCAAATGTGTTGGGAGTAAAAGGAAACGAGGCATCTATACTGGAATCGCTGAAAATACGAAACGGCTGGTCAAGTATGTCGAGTTGAAGATGCTTGCCAAGATTCGTGCTGTAGTCGAAAAGAGAATTTTGGAGAACTATTTGAATGTTAGAATTTGCGGTAATTTCTGGTACTTTTTCTAGTAATACGTCAATGACTTCAGGGAAAAACTGCGCATTCGAAATCGCTTTTGTTAATAGCTGCGCATTTACAAGTTGCTCTTCGTGCTTACTGATTTCAACTGTCATACGAGCATTGTAGATTAGCGTCGAACCACTAATTGCAATATCATATAGATTCTCTCGCAGGGTCATATCATCAAACCCAGCAGGGTCACATTTGCCCAGAAATAATACCCCTTCTGTTGACTGACTCGTGCGTAATGGTATCGCCAGCATTGAGCCATGCTTTGGCAACCATGAAAATTCCTCTCGAACTGCTAACGCGCAGTTGCTCAAATCGTGTAAATAAACGTAGTCTGGATCTTCTGGGTTTAATCGCTGATACATTACACGAGCCAAGACTCCCGAATATGAGAAGGTGCAGGGCTTTTGTGCAAAAGCTTGAGCGTTTGGAATACCGTTAAGTCCAAAATAGTAATACGGACCTTCTTCTTCTTCGCCCTCGCGTAAAATTACAGCCGAAAAATTGACTGATGAGATTTGTTGTATCGCGCTAATTATGTTGTTAGCTCCCTCTTGCATGGACGGAGATGTGCTACTAAATTGATTAAGAATTCCGCACAATGTTTGGAGGTGAAGAATCTCTTCCCGTAAAGATGCAAGTGATGAGGTGCTAACACTAACTGTTGTGCTCGATGATTCCTGCTCTTGGACAACATTAATTTTTTCTAAACTCTGCTCGACCATCGACAGCTGATTCGATACACGATCTGCTAATGACATACTACAAACCCCTTTCGTCTTTCTCTCAGTTTTTTCTACACATCCATTAGCTCAGATTACATTTTGTATCAGTACAAAATAACAGGTTTTCTGGCTCACATGAGCGCTTTTCTTTCATGTTTATTTGTATAAAATATTAACTTTGAAGTGCGTTATTACTATGCAAAACTACTCTATCACGTTTAGAGAAAAAGCATCAACTTAATTAGTGGTGATATTCTGTAAGGTGTGATGCCATAAATATGGTTATTACTCAGTTGGTACATCCTAGCGCAATTAAACCCAGTAGTTTTTCCAGCTCTTTTATAACATCTCAACATATTGGGAGCCGATAGAGCAAGCTGAGATTTCGGCGTGAACTCGGTCGATCACGCAATATTTGCCTTCGCAACAACGCTTTATACGCAGTACAAACGGTTGTTTTACACTAGGCACTTCGCCAAAATGAAGCCAAAGCGATCACCGCCGTTTATGAGATGTTACCTGTTTTACGATTAAACATCAGGAAATAACTGCTGTTGTATCTCTGTCTTCGTAAAAACAAGCTTACGCCGTTGCATACTAGTAGAGCATGAATAGACTACTTAAAATAGACCAATTGTAAGTTAATTGTAGTAAAACATTTGTTGTATTAGTAAGGTGGTTTTCATGCTACAAAAGTATTGTATATTTACTTAATCGTCATTTAAACCTATTTTCCTTCGCGGGAATTCAATAAATCTTACGATTTACTAATTAGTAAGGTGTTACACCAAATGCTTTATTACAATAGTGGCTGGATATTAATATTTTGTTATTTAAAAAACTTGGCTGCTGCTATTTTTATTTTACTTACTATTTTAACTGATGGTTGAAAAAAGATAATTCTGTGGTAAAGTATTAGTCCATTCTGTAACTCAAGCAAGAATCAACAGCTTGCTCAACAAGTATAATAGAGTTCATTTTCTAAAAAAAGATGTTTGCACCCATTCCATTTTACGTAAAATAAAATGGGTAGTATTTTTTTGATTAAACAAACTAGTACATTCTAGCGCAAGTAAACCAGTGGTTTTCAAGCTATTCTACGGTTATCTATAAGAAAATAACCGCCGTAGTATCCCTGCCATCGCAGGAACAAGCTTACGCCGTTAAACATTGGTGTTTAACAAAACAATCTTTTCATTGGAGCATGACGACTTATTAAACTAGCGACAGCAAGTCTACGGTTTTAGCTGTTCAAAAATTTTGTACTGGGTTATTGGTAAGTGATATCTCGATGCACCAAGATACGCAGGGTATAGCAATGCGTTAATATGTTGCCAGCTTACCCGAATTCCATGCCCAGAAATTTATTAGTACTAAAATTTGGTTGCATACATTGATGCATTTGAGCTAAATTTTGGAGCTTTATATAACATCAAAATGTAGAGTTGCAATGATCACTATGAATAATATACCACCGTTACAGAATGGCACGGAAACGTCCGATACTCATCTAAAAATTCTTCTCGTCGATGACGAACCAACTACGCTACAATTAGTTCGCAAAGTACTCCAAGCAGACGGACATACAATACATGAAGCATTAGATGGACTACAAGCTGTTGAAGTTTTTGAGGCCGTAAATCCAGATTTAGTCCTGCTTGACATTGTTATTCCTCAAATGGATGGACTTGATGTTCTGCGCGAAATTCGAAGACAGGACAAAATAGCTGGCGTTATCATGGTCAGCGCACTATCCTCCGAACAGTTAGCTGTTAAGTCAATGCTTGCGGGTGCAGATGACTATATACGTAAACCATTTAAATTACGGAATATTCGATTAAATATTCGACGAGTTATGGACAAAGTCCGGCTGCGCAGAAGAAATACCGAATTACAGGCAGAAGTGAACGCAGCGAATCGAAAACTTCAAAAGTTGTTTGAACTTTATATGGATCCAATGTTAGCTGATAAGCTAATGGAAAGTCCAAATTTGCCCGAACTTGGTGGTGAACGTCAACTGATTACTATCATGTTTATGGACTTCTGCAACTTTACACCCCTATCACATCTGCTTCCCCCGGTTGAAGTTCTGCGCATATTAAATGAATACTTTGCGCAGGTAGCATCCGAAATACATGAGTGGGGAGGATATCTAGATAAAATTATGGGCGATGGATTTATGGCACTTTTTACCGTGGATGAGAATGATGACCATGCAACCCGATCGGTTTTGGCTGCTGTTGAAATGCAACGTCGAATTATCGAATGGAATGTTGGGAAAGAGCAGCCACTACAGATGCGCATTGGTCTCAATACAGGGGAAGCCGTTGTCGGTAATATCGGCACCAAAAATTTTATGAACTATACGGCTATCGGCGATGCTGTTAATCTGGCTAAACGATTGGAAGAATGTGGTGAAGGTGGCAATATTCAGCTCTCTCATGAAACCTACGAGCGGCTTGACCATAAAAGGTTGGCGGCTGCGGGCATTTGTATCGACTATGTTGGCAACAAGTCAATAAAGGGCTTAGACGATGGCATCAAAGTCTACCATGCTATAAAGCCTTAAACTGTATTTCCCTATGTATGTCTATTTTCAACCTTTATTCTAAATAGAATATACTGTATGGCCGCAAGCTAAACCAGAAAAATAATTATATCGATTGAAGCGATGTTCTGGTTTAGCCTAAATCGCTTCAATCAATTTCTTGTGACACGAGAAACATTTATGAAATGAAGTTCACACAAGGCCCATAATCTGTGTGGTATACTCTATTTGTCCTGCTGCATTATTCATTATGAATGTTATATAGATACTTGGAATCAATACACCTGATGCTTTTGCCATTTGTTACTGAGCGGTTGATCATTCCACAAAAGTACGCCACAGGAAAGAGACATTCACATAAACAGAATCTGCATGATTCTGGCCGCAAATATTTGTATATACTCCTCCTTCTTTCAAGTTATGCCGTATGGCCCCCTCCTCAACCTTTGTCTGCGCAAAAAACCACTACAAACGAAATAACAGTTGATGAAATTAATTTGGTTGCACGTGAACTATGGTGTCCACTTTGTTCGGATGTGCGCTTGGATGTTTGCGAATTAAAGGCTTGCGCTCAGATGCGCGAGCAGATCGGCATCCAACTGGCGAATAATACATCAGTTGAAGAAATAAAAACATATTTTATCGAACGATATGGGCCGCAGGTAATGGGCGAACCGCCTCGTTCGGGATTTAGCTGGTTGGCGTGGGCGGTACCTTTTATGGCATTGGCTACGGGTGCGTTGCTTCTATTGCGACGCGCACACACCATGTTTGCACCAACTCAACATATAACTGCATATGGACTTAATCTTGATAGCGCATACAGTGACAGAGAGCTAGATGCTACACCTGTCCGAACCCGCGTTTTGCACAACCGCCCGGCACAAGAACCAGTAGATGAGCGATATGCAGATGCGCTAGATAAGGAGCTAAATGCATATGAGTGAATCGTTTATCCCTCTCACTAAAAAATCACCCGCCGCTGTTGAGAAGTCAAATCTATCTGACACCACCCTATCTGACGTAGATCTGGCTACCGTCAAACGAAAAGTGAACCAAACTCGGTTTGTTATTTTACTTATTTTTCTAGGATTTATAGGGTCTTTGGCGTTAAGCTTGTGGCGACAAAATACAAACGAACAGAGCGCCAGCGGTGTAGCAGCTGATTTCGAATTCACCACCTTTGATGACGAACTGATTCGCTTGGCTGACTTGCGCGGAAAGGGCGTTGTGCTCAACTTTTGGGCAAGTTGGTGCGAACCATGCCGATCAGAAGCAGCTATGCTGGAAGAAGCATGGCGACGTGAAAAAGATAACGGTATCGTCTTTCTGGGCTTAGATTATTTGGATACCGAGCACGCCGCCAAAGAATACTTAAAAGAGTTCGACGTTACCTACCCAAATGGGCCTGATATACAGAGCAAGATTTATCGTCGCTACTTTGCTCGAGGTGTGCCAGAAACCTTCTTTATTGATCCCAGCGGGCAGATCCAAAAATCTATAGTTGGCCCACTGTTGAGTGAGTCACAGTTAGATGAATACATTAATGCAATTCGCCCGCCACGAGCCAATAACTAGGAACGTTTGAATGATCTTTGATATTGGGTACCTCCTGCTCGTTATCGCCCTTGTTCTTTCAATCTTTGGCATTTTTGCGGGAATCTATGGTGGACAAAAGCGTGTACAGGGATTTATTGAAAGTAGCTTCCATGCCGTCTATGCGGTCTCTGCTCTAATTCTTGGGGCTTCCGCTATTCTTTGGTATGGATTACTCGCAAATCGTTTTGAAATTAGCTATATCTATAACCATTCAGAACGTGCGTTACCAACCTTCTATAAATTTGCAGCTATTTGGGGTGGGCAGGCGGGAAGCTTGCTTTTTTGGGCGCTTGTTCTAGCCGGATATAGTGCTATCCTTGTGGCATTTTATCGCACTCGCTATCGGCAGTTAATGCCTTATGTCAATGCGATTATGTTAGCCACATCGCTCTTCTTTTTGATATTGCTGATCTTTAGCGCAAATCCATTCGAACAGATTGGCATTGCACCCGAAGACGGACGGGGACTGAACCCGCTACTGCAAAATTACTGGATGGTGATCCACCCGGTGATGCTCTACTTGGGATATGTAGGATTGGCCGTGCCATTTGCTTTTGCTATCGGCGCGCTGTTGAGCAGGCGTCTCGGCAACGAATGGGTGCGCATTGTGCGCCGCTGGACGCTGGTTCCGTGGATGTTTCTGTCTGCAGGAATTTTGATGGGTAGCCAGTGGGCCTATATGGAACTAGGCTGGGGCGGCTATTGGGCATGGGATCCAGTAGAGAACGCGAGCTTTATTCCATGGTTGACGGCGACAGCTTTTCTGCACAGTATTTTGATCCAAGAGCGCAAAGACATTCTCAAAGTATGGAATTTGGTCCTGATCGCCGCGACCTATTTCCTTGTTATTCTGGGCACCTTTACCACGCGCAGCGGTATCATCAGCAGCGTACACAGCTTTGCCGAAAGTGATGTGGGCATCTATTTTCTGGTTTTCATGGTAATTATATTTGTTGGCTTTATCTGGTTGCTCTTCGATCGCTTACCATTGCTTCGTTCAACCAATACTATCGAATCGCCTACCAGCCGAGAGACTGCATTTTTGGTCAATAATTGGCTCTTTACCGGTCTTGCATTTACTACGTTATGGGGAACATTCTTCCCGATGTTTAGCGAAATCTTTGGTGAACGGATCAGCGTGGCAAAGCCGTGGTTCGACAAAGTCAATGGGCCGCTCTTTTTGCTGCTCATTATCTTCATGGGGATTGGGCCACTATTTGGCTGGCGACGAACCAGCATGAAATCGCTAGGGAATCAACTGGCTATCCCGCTAGCTGCTGCTGCGCTCTTTGCGGCTATTTTTTCGTTCTTCAGCCAGCAAATTTACCCGATTATGGGGCTTTCCGCTTGCGTGATGGTGCTGGCGACCACTATGCAAGAGTTTGTGCATGGCATACGCGCCCGTCGGATCAGCACAGAGGAAGGGCCGATGATGGCAATAGTTCAGCTTGTGCGGCGCAATGGTCAACGCTATGGTGGATATATTGTACATTTGGGGATCGTGATGATGGGCATTGCAATTATTGGCAATGAATTTTATCTGTCAACCACAACCGTTACACTTACTGAAGGCGAAAGCATTAATTTAGCTGGCTATAATTTTCAGTACGATGGAATGGAAAGTGGACGACAAACCAATCTGACGGAGGTCCGAGCGGATTTAACCATACGTACCGAAGATGATATGCGCCTTGTTGGGCAGGTTAGCCCACGCCGCAATATCTACGACAAAGCACCCGATCAACCTACAAGCGAGGTTGGCCTGCGTATGAGTGCAACTGAGGATCTCTATGTTGTGCTCAATGGGTGGGATAACGGCGGCACAAAGGCAACTTTCTCAATATTTGTTAACCCGCTGACTGTCTGGCTGTGGATTGGTGGATTGGTGCTTGTCTTTGGTACATTTGTCTGTCTGTGGCCTCATCCGACGCGCAAAACAGTGCCGGTCTCTGTTTATAGCAGTATAAATCCCGAAGCGGCGGCTATCGCTAGTTCGTAAACAAAGTCTTATCTGGTATACAAGTTTCCCGTGCTCCAAACAATCCTTTTTTCTAAAACCTTTCTCGTTGCGCTATCGCTTGCGCTGCTGGCTACGCTCTATGTCGTATGGCCACTTTTCCGAGATACCAAACAGATTGCGCCTGCTGATGATGATCCATTGGTGCGTTTGATTCAGCGTAAGGATGCGGTGATTCAAGCTATTAAAGAGCTAGAGCTTGACTATAACACCGGCAAATTAATCGACGTGGATTATGAGCGCATGAACGACCGTCTTCGTCGTCAGGCAATGGGTCTTTTGAAGCAGATGGAGAAGGCTGCCCCCAATGCTACACGGCTAGAAAAGCAGCTCGAAGCAGAAATTGCTATGTTGCGGCGGGAGTCGCAGCAGAAATGAGTCTGCTACAAGATTATAAGCGTACCCATATAGAGGACTAATAAAAGAATGCTAACACAAGCTGAGCGTCAGCAATGTGTCGATACCCTGCTTGAAGCCAATCGAACCAAAGTTCAAACAACTCGCCCCTCTGCCCTTTTCCCAAATATTGAATTTGATGACGCGTATGCTATCTCTGCCGAAGTTGCGAAACAGCAGCAGGCAGATGGGGCCAAACTGATCGGATATAAAGTCGGTTTGACCTCCGTTGCAATGCGGCGTTCATCTAAGATAGACGAGCCAGATTATGGCTACCTTTATGAACATTTCATGGTGGCGGATGGCAGTAAGGTATCCCACTCAGACTACTGTACGCCGCGGGTAGAACCGGAGTTGGCCTTTGTGCTGGCCGAGTCACTAAAAGGGCCAGGCGTAAGGCTGCTGGATGTAATGCGAGCAACCGAGTATATTATCCCTTCAATCGAAATCATTGATACGCGCGTCGACGAGCCGCGGAAAATCTACGATACCATCTCGGATAATGGCGCAGGCGCAGGGATTATTCTAGGGGGGCGGCCGATTCGGCCCAATGATGTAGATTTGCGGATGGTGCCGGGTATTCTCTACCGTAATGCAGATATTGAAGAAACGGGGTTAGCGTGTGCGGTAATGAACCATCCTGCAAACGGTATTGCTTGGCTTGCCAATAAACTCGCCGAACTCGATATTTCGTTAAAGGCAGGGGACATCATGCTCTCTGGCTCTTTTACGCGACCGGTTTGGGCAGAAGTTGGGGACACAATCCGGGCAGACTTTGGTGAACTCGGCTCCGTATCGGTCCAGTTTACGTAAGCAGAAAGGCCCCCGTCTCGTATCGCGACGGGGGCCTTTCTGCTTACGTATTGTCTTATCTAATTTTTTCGAAAGAAGAAAAACAAGCCTTCGTTGTCATTTCCGAATGCTGTTATGGCGCTGTGCGCCCACTGCGTGAACGGCATCCATATCGTTGATTACCTTTGGCTTTCCGCTAAGCTTGTCCTCACGCAGGTGGGGAAACCTGCGGAAACGACAACGAAGTGTCTAATTGCATAGAAAGTGTCCAGTAGAAATATTTAATCTACGCCGCTTCAGCCATTAGTGGACGAAACTTATATCCGTAAATAATTTGTCCTTCCATACCTTCCTCACGCAGCTTGCGCGTAACCATTTCGACCTTCATGCCGATTTCAACACTATCATTCTCTACATCGGTTAACTGAGCCGTAACAATTGGGCCTTCTTCAAGCTTTATAAGTGCAACCGTATAAGGTGACTGCTCTTGATAGCCCTGCGGTACGTTAAACATTGTGCTGTAGCTGTACACTTCGCCGCGACCGCTTAATGTGTGAACCGGGCCAGCAGATTCGGTACAGTGCGGGCAAACATCACGCGGTGGGAAAATATATTCTGAACAAGCTGGGCAAATCTCGCCCGCTAATTTATACCTTTGTCCTGTTGTTCTCCAAAGAGTTGGAATGCTCATAGCCTCTACCTTTACTGCGCCTAGTGCGCATATATTTTACATGGTACATCATTAAAATCTTGTTGTTGTACTCTATATAAATTATAGGCGAGTGGCTCTCTCAAATACTCTCACGCTGCGATAAAATGTAAAAAATAGGCCTATTGATAGCTATTGATAGTTATTTTTCTGCAAAAAGAGAGGGTTTGTCTCACAATATGAGACGAATTCTCTCTTTTTGTAATGCTATTGAGATTTACTGAATTTGCATAGCCCGTCTATTTTGGATAGAAAAGTGGGTTATTGACTCGTTTGTAAAAGTAGATAAGGTTGTTATAGAGAATTAAATAGGTTCAACTGGATCTCATATGGTTGACTACCATAAATATTTAGCCTTACGGGGAAAGCATCTGAGGATATACGCAGTTGGGTTACAACCTGAAGGCGCCGCTTTGACCAGACAATCTCGAGTATTTGGCTCAGTCTTTAGTCAATGCAACACACGCTAGTCCCATTTGTTCTGCTAGAAAGTGTGCGTCGCACTGGTCTCCTTGAGAGCGAGCATCCCTGAAATTTCAAACCAGAGCGACGCACAAGATTTATATCTATACAACCTTCAACCGCATGTCCCTTCGGATGTTCGATTATCTTGCCTGAGACTTATGGGTAATCACCGGATCTCATGTGGTTGATAGGGTACGACGCACTTGACTGAACATAAATAGGACGTACTCAATGCTCAATTGATGGACGTTTTTATTTTCTGAAGACACTTAAGTTATAACAATTTCTGGATGTTGCTCTTGGATATAATCAAGCATGTCGTCTTCCTCCGCAACATATTCATCTAATTCAAAATCGGCATAAAGTGCTCTACTTTGCACAAAATAGTGTGCAGCCTGTTCCCAATCACCCATTTCGATTGCCACGTGTCCGAGGTTGTGATAGGTCGCGGCTAAATCCGTCCAGTTCCCAATTCGCTCCGAGAGTTCGAGGTCGCGCTCGTACCATGTGATTGCCCTATTGAAATGATCCTGTGCGTAATGAACTGCACCCAGATTATTATAGCAGATGCTAATACCCAAATCATTCTCGATTTGCGTAAATATTTCGAGCGCCTGCTTGTAGGCCAATTCCGCCTCTTCATTGCGCCCCATACTTTCTGTGACCAACCCCAAATTATTATAGGCACTTGCGGCACCATGTAGGTTGTTGCGCCGCTTAGCAACCTGAAGCGCACGTTGATGCATGTGGAGGGCTTGTTCAGGATCATTCAGGGTATAATGTGCGCTGCCCAAATTCATATACGCTGTTGCCAAATGCTCCTGCATGCCAAGTTCGGCAATTAGCTCGAAAACTGTGCGGAAATTTTTCAGCGCACGGCGTGGACGCTCTAGAACGCGCATGGTTGTTGCAATATCTGTATGTGCGTAAATTAATTCTTCAAGCAGATCGTGTCCTTCGAAGGTGGCGCGCGCACGTTCCATCCATGTAAGCGACTCATCAAGTTGATTGGTAAAGAAATGCTGCCGCCCAATACTCAACAAAAGCCAACCATAGCTATGCATATCGGTCAATGCCAGGCTCGAAACGGCCCCTGCCGACGCCCAGCGTAAATTCCCAGGCGGGTGTCGCCAAAATGCGTAGTGTGCCAATGCCAATGTATAGTCACGTGTCAGCGATAAATCAGCAACAAATTTTTCATCATTTACGGGTAATTCCAATCCTTCTGTGTCGACTGCTGGATCAGCGATCAGATCTTGTGGTTCTGTACGCCAAATCCGTTCAACCTGCGCTGTACACCATTCTGCCCCTTGATAGACATTTCCCCACTCAATATCAATTTCGCCCCAACGCTCTAAAGGAAGGCTTTGATATTCCATTGCAAATTTTCCGTAATATCGAGCGTGGTTTCTCCCCCATTGTTCGTCTAACATGACAGAACTCTGTCGTAAATAGCTGCGAATCAGTGGGTGCATCACTACACGCTGTATATATACGTCAAAGTCGAGCAGCCCACGAGAGAAAAGCGCATCTAGTGTCTTTTGGCGCACTTCATCTGAGCCTAAATCATTCCAAAACAGCTCGTGGACGGCTGAAATGGAGGTGCCGCCAGCCGCTCGCACGAGTCTGTCTAGAAGTGGTCCCGCTTGTGGAATAGAGACACAAAGGTTTTCAATAAGAAATGGAATAAGCTTGCGGCACTTGATGACCATGCTTATATCTTCATCTTCCTCAACGTAAACCAAAGGGTTTACAAAGATTGCGTCGCTAGGTACATTTAGATCGGCAAAAATATCTTTTAGTAAAATGGTTAGCTCGTCCCACGAATAATCTAAGAGCATTCCTAGCAATAATCTCAGCAAAAACGGATGCCCTTCTGAAATTTCGTAAAGCTCATCAATGTGTTCTAGCGCTACATTTCTGGCTGCTGAGGGCGCGCGTTTTGTAATTGCCTGTCGGATGTCTTCTTTATTGAGCCCGCGCAAGCGCATCACCTGTGGCGTGATCTCGCCCAACTGAGGAACGTGGCCTCGGCTCACAAACACGACTCTTGAATGTCCACGCGATTCACGGAGATGCCCGATAATATTTACGAGTGTTAAAACCTCTTCGTTTGCCGTTCTATCAAGGTCATCGATGATCACAAGGCGACGTCGGCGGTACAGTTGCTCTAGAATACTGATGCCCCACCGATCTTCGCTTACGCGCGTAAGCTTTGTACCAAAAACGCTATCCATAGTACGCACAATATCGTACATACGTAGTGGGTGAATGCCTGGAGCACCGATGCGAATAATCCCATCGGAGAAGTGATAAAAGTGATTCCAGCCGATTGCCGTACTTAATGTGCTGCGACCAATACCAAGCGTACCCGAAATGCTAATCGCAGGTTGACCTTGATCAGATTGGATCCATTCATGCAGTTGTAAGAGTTCTGTATGCCGTCCGCTAAACCCGTGCAGGCGGAACAGTTCAAGATTGTTTGGCGTAGATTTAGAGGAGGAGCTCATTTCCATCGATGATTCCGAAGTGCTGGTTTTTCCTATCATACTTTTGTTTGTAAAATTTTTATGCAATATTTGAGCGCGAAATAATAAGGCATGGGCAATCACTCGACGCAGCCGTTTCATAATTAATTGCATCGGCCAAGGCTGCGCTACCTTCGACATTTCCATAACCCTTGCGGCCCGATCCAGTTGCAATCAAGATGACATCAGGCCGAATACGTTGGGCTATTTGGTTAATGTTCATGGGGGTAATTCGTTCGACAAAATTGACTTCATCAATGAGCCCATCCTTTACTGCCTGTGGATCCGCGTGTGGATCACTCACAATCACATCAATATCGGGGTTCTTCCATAACTGTCTTAAAACGCTCGACCCTGCGCGACCAGCACCAATTAGCCAAATTCGCATGATATAACTCCTCTACTCTTCCGGTATAGATGTCCTTATCACTTGAGTTAGGCCTTCCAAAAAAATAGGATATCCACTATAGCCACAGCTATACCGAGAAAACCGCTCTAATTTTGGATACTTTTTTCTGGATTAACCTAAATTTAAAGGCATTTATACACAATTTGGTGCAGCCTCAATTCTTCTAACACTCTGTAAGAATTGATCTGCAATGGATAAATAGGATATTAGAGCTGTTCCTCAACTAACGGTATACCTAGGTGACCGTCACCTCACAAGACATTTCTCTACAATAAGGAAGAGGCTAAAGTGACTTTAACTGCTTGTGCTTAATTGGGAATAACTCTATTGTATAATGTGCAAAAAATTATGGGTAAAACAGTGAGATTTGCGAAGCGTCTATCCGTGAGCTACTTTTTTAAATTAAGCCGAGGTGACCAAGCAAGTAAAAGACGCCCCAAATGACAAATGACGAGGGGATCCCCACTGCTATTCCCGCGCGGATCATATCTTTCTGCTCTACTGCACCAGTTACCGAGACAAGTGTCATGCGGGCAGACGCCGCAGGCAATGTATAGGCAAGTGCCAACGTAAAGACGGTGGGGATCAGCAAGCGTGCTGGATCCATGCCGCTAGCACGACCTAACTCGATCAGAATCGGTGCTAGGATAGCTCCAAGCGTAATATTGTTCATAAATTGGGTGAGTGTAAACGCAAGAATGATAAGTACCGCCAAAATTGCGGCATATGGCAAGCCTTGCAGAAACGGCGCAAGTAACTCTGCAAACCATACACCTGCCCCCGTTTTGTTCAGTGCATCGCCCAAGGTGAGCCCAGCCCCAATCACAAAGAAGACACCCCAATTAACCCCCTTGAGGTCATTCCAATCAATTACCTCTGCTATTGAAAGGACGGCTACAGCCCCAATCGCCACGATTGCGCTGCTTAATATTGTTTTGGGAAGCCCCAACGCCGTTTCGATAGATGAGCCTGTTATCCAAAGTGCCACCGCAAAGAACATAACCACCAGAATCTTCTGCTCGGGTGAACTCAGGCCCCCCAGTCGTTTCATCTCTTTTGCCACAGGTTCTGTGTCGATCTCCACATCTGGTAGACGAAAGACCTGCATCAACATAAACCAGCTTAGCGGTAGCAAAATTAACACAATGGGCAATCCATAAATCATCCATGCTAGGAACCCAAAAGGCTCTTCTGGCGTACTGAGTAAGCCACTAGCAATGGCATTTTCGCCACTTGCCATAATTGTGGCAATAGAGCCAAAACTTGCACTATATGTAATGCCTAACGCCAACGTTTTTAGAACAATCTTGGCATCTTCAGGCCGTGGAATGCGCTGCGCAATTGTAATCGCAACAGGAATCAGCACCGCAGCGGTTGCGGTATTGAGCACCCACATACTCAACATACTTGTGACTGCCATGATTCCAAAGAGCAAATATGGCAGATTACCATTCGTATAGTAAATAACATAAAGCGCAAGTCGTCGGGTTAGACCATGTTTGCGCAATGCTTCGGCCAAGAAAAGACTACCTAGGATGAGAAAGACGATGGGTGTCCCAAAAGGTTTGAACGCCATGTCGACCATATCTATGCCTAGCGCAACTTGAGCAATGGGTACCATTAGCGCCGAAATAGGTAGCGGTGCAGGTTGAAGCGCCAAGATGCTTCCAGTAAAGACAAAAAGCGCCAAAGCTCGATGAACCATCGGATCGAAAGAGGCGGGAACAGGAATAACCAATACGCCCGTGGTCAAAACAAAGACGATAAGCAAGTCGCGTAAATCAAATACTTTCTGTACGCCCGCCTCAATCGGTTGCAGAATATCGATTGTTTTTGTACGGCGTTGAAGACGACGTCTGTTTACCCGTGTCCGATTCCCGGTACGACTTTGCACTGGTGACGCGGATGCTTGAGCGTTGTTGCTTCCTCGCGATCTTTGTTCATCTAAACTATCACGATTTCGACGCCAATTTGCTGACCAGCTACCCAGTGCTTTGCCACCTTCTCTGGTGGATTCTTTTAATTCGCCCTCATCACCGTTACTATTTCCTTTTCGTACTTTAGGTAGTGTGGCCGTTTGGGGCAAAGTCGATTTGAAGCGCGTTCGTTTAAAGCTCATACAAAAATCATTCCATTCGTACTATTGTGGCCAAAATCGGCCTGTCTAGAAGAGCTTCTTCTTACTCATAAGACTCGGACAGAAGGACCGAACATCCTCAGTTACACGCTAGTGCAGCATCAAGCCCAAAAATACGGGTTGTGCATATCATTTTTCACAGAGGCTCACACCTCGCTTGCTGATGTAACCAGAACATAGAGACTTGATGATGCACTAGTCCTATTTATCCCGTATAAAAGTATGCGTCGCGCTGGTCTCCGTAAGAGCGAACGTCCCTGAAATTGTAAGTCAGAGCGACGCACACGAGTTATTCCCTTGTAACCTGCCTAACTGCGTGTACCTTCCGGTGCTTTCTCTGTAAGATTCAATATTTAAGGGTAATCACCGAGGCCTTATGCATTACACGCGCGAAGGCCCGAAAGCGCTGGCCCGCTATTTTCATCCAACTCCAATGCTTTGCGCAGCCATGGAATTGCCTTTTCGCAATCCGTATCTTCTTGATAGATATAGGCGAGACCAAGCGAGTAAATATGCTCCACTCGCGCGCTATCGCCAAGCAACTCGACACCCTCCTTGAGATCAGGTGCGGCATCCTCATAATTTAAGCGTGCATAATAAACCAATCCACGATGGATATACGCAAGCCCATAAGCTGGATCAAGTTCAATTGCATCATCTAACGTACGAATCGCAATAAGTGGATCGCCCGATAGAAACTGTGCAAACCCAAGTGCATCCAGCGTCAAGGCTGTCTTGTATATGTCCACAGCGCGTTGATAACTCTTCACTGCTTCTGTGTAATCGTTAAGGCCAGCACCATACTGGCGACCACGTTCAATATGAATATCGTATCGGTATGGTGCCACCTTTAGCGCGGCCTCATACCACGACAACGCCTCCGAGTAGTTACTTCGTGATTCTTCAAGCCACGCCAGATTGCGTAAAACAAGCGGATTTCTTGGGGCAATTTCATATGCTGCATCTAAATATTCTTGCGCCGTTACAAAATTTAGATTATCGGTATAAATCTCACCCAAAACAGCTAGCACATTGGGATTGAGTGGATCAATGTCAAAGCCGTCAAGCGCATACTGTAACGCTGCGTCGTAATTCCCTTTCCAATCATACGCGCGCGCCAACGCAGCGAGCGCATCGGGATCATCTGGGGCGACCTCTACCGCTTTGCTAGCATACTCAAATGCACTGTCAACATCCTGATTCATCAAACCAATTTCCGACAATTTAATATAGGCTGTTGGCTCATTTGGCCTTGTTTCTGCCAAACCTGTATAGGCTTCGATTACGGCTTCGAAATCATTAATCTGAAGAGCAATAGACGCATCGTTCAAATATTTGCTTGCTGAAAAAAGCGGCGTTGGCGTTGGCGCTGGGCTGCGATCAACTAACCAAGCAGGCTGCTGTTCGTATAAAATAATAGCCAGCACGGCAAAAAGTATAAACGGCCACCAAGGCCATCTGCCTCGTCTTCGCTTGGGGCGATAGGTGCGATCTAGATACATAAGTTAATTATAGCATTTTTTACCAAATTTGCTTTGGATGCGCGCGTGTGGTATAAAACTTTGGTGATATTGAACGAAATATGCTCCATGTAAATAGACAAATATCACTTATCTGCCCCTGTAGCTCAGTGGATTAGAGCGTCTGGTTCCGGTCCAGAAAGTCGGGAGTTCGAGTCTCTCCAGGGGTACTAAAATTCATTGATGATTTAAATTCAAGACCACTTAAATAAGCTCTAGTCAGATCTGGTGTTTGCGAGGCAGCCGCTTGCGACACCCGACGGCTCTGGTCAGAATCGAAAATGCGGTTTAGGCAACAAAAAAGCTCTGCTAACTTAAGCTAGCAGAGCTTCTTACTCACTGAAATTAAATTAGCTGGTCGGAGCGAGAGGATTTGAACCTCCGACCTCTTCACCCCCAGTGAAGTGCGCTACCGAGCTGCGCCACGCTCCGATGTATACTCCTTATCGCCCATAAATTCCACGCACGTTAAGGTATGTAATCCTAATGGTTCTCATTGTACATTATTGTGTGGTTTTGTGCAAGGGGTAACGGTCAGGACGTGGGCGCTGTGCGCCTGCTTCGCAAACAAATCCTGCTTTACAGAAAACAGAAACGCAGATGATCGGCATCGTTGGCCAATAGCATCGAACCGCCGCCGCTCGCAAGAGAAAACACCCAACCGCTTTGGGCTGGGCGTTCTATTGTGGCGAAACAGGTTTTGGTTTCTTGATAGTCTCAATTGCTGGCAATGCGTCTTTGTAGCATTCTTGCGTAGTTAATTGCAGGAGAAAGAGACGCCCTTGGTTTCCATGATGTAGTGTAAACCGTAACTCTAATATTCCCCTCTCTAAACATGATCGCGTAATCAACAAAATTATTACCCTCGATTTCACGTTCTCTTGTGTAAGCATATGTCTCATCGCCTATCGCAGCAACGGTAATGGGTGTCCAACCCATGAATCCCTCAAAGCCCCTCACAATCCCGCCGTTTGCATCTGGACCTGTCAGATAAACCACAGCATAAGAATCGGCAACTGAATGACTTGTATCAATCGTACCAGAATCGTAGTAGCCGGTATAGTATGCGTTTACTACTCTCTTCACTGCTGCATCCTCTGGCAAGACTGGAACCCATTCATCCTGTCTTATAACCCATCCAGACGGCATATCACTTGGCCTGATTGTGGCATCAATAGCCGTAATGTTATAAGGCCCCGGCGTTGGCACTGGTGTAATGGTTGGTGTTGGTGTAACAGTTGGTGTTGGCGTAATGGTTGGCGTCGGTGTAGATGTTGGTGTCGGAATCGGCTTCTGGACAAACGGTAATCGAGAATTATATGGTTTGGTTGGTGTTGCCGTTGGCGTTGGTGTAATAGTTGGCGTTGGCGTTGATGTTGGGTACGTCGCCATAAATGGCCCCACTAATGCTTTTTCGCCACCGATATAGTAAAAAATCCTAACCCAGTAATAATAAGTATCCCCATCTTGCGCCTCAGTAAAAAAATCGTATCTAAGCAGAGAACTTGTTTTGCTTAGTTCATACTTAAAGAAGAACTTCATACATTCAATTTTACTTTCGTAAAATTTCAACTTGCTATCATCATCCTTTTTAATACTTTCAGCTGCTGATATACTCATCTTAAGCCATAACCAAGCTATGGTAACCAGACTCATCATCTCCATAAATAGATTAG
>ENA-ORXM01001327-ORXM01001327.1-marine-metagenome-genome-assembly--contig:-NODE-1327-length-35112-cov-16.729385_pt1 | contig 35112 bp, 35 predicted proteins | sample MGYA00237867_ERZ511480 | MGnify/ENA primary metagenome ERZ511480 (study PRJEB26309, sample SAMN06266103) | marine metagenome | isolation source: Algal blade | place: United Kingdom:Sidmouth, United... | reverse complement strand
AGTTATTTTTATTGTTCCTAATACTATTTTCGGTTTTATAAAATTCTTCATTTTTATTTGTTTTGCTGACACATAACGGTCTAGTATAAGAATAGTAGCGGATTTAAACACACTAACTTTTCGGTTAAACACAGACCTTTTTTTCTATTTACTTTCTTTCTTTTTAGCGATTAAACCGCTATTATTTTTATACCGTGTTAGGCATAGTTATTTTTCAAATCCATTATTCCAAGCATCTTTGCCATCATTTATTTGTTGCAAAAAATCAGTTAGATTTTCTGCTAAATATCTAATTTTTATCTCATCTGCTCCAAAGGCTATGATTTGTCCAGATGTGCCTTTGCTTCCTGGAGCAAAGTCCATCGCTACAAAATTACCTCCACCTGTTGTCATAAAAGGAATCCAATACGGGTTGGTGTAGATTCCAATGGTCTTTCCACCATCGGCAAGGTTGTTTCCTGTCAGGTCAATAAGCATCCAATTAGGGTCATCATAAATTTGCTTCCAATTTTTCCATTCGTCTATAACTTCATTGGGTGTCATCAGGCCGAGACCGTGAATATCCAAATGAGCATTGGGAATTTGATAAAGAGTTTTAAGGTTTTCAGGAAAATCAAAGTTTGTAAGTTCTTTAAACTCTTGGTATTCTTTTGAGTAATTAGAAATTTCCATAGGTTTGGATACTTCAATAGCTACCAATTGTTCCCACAAGTCAAGCAATTTTTCTTTGTCAAAATCGGGTAGTTCTGTTTGAATGCATTTCTTGATATAATTTTGTTTTTCTTTGGCAATTTTCGCTTCATTATATTGTTTAGGAGCATTTTTATATAAATAAACTCCAGTATTTTCATAAGGTTTTTCGTCTATCAACATTCCTGAATTTGCCCATCTTTGTGAAAATTGCCCTTTTCCTAAAGTAAGCATAAACAGCGGATTAGGATTAAGTTCAGGTTGCCTTTCAAATTGACCATTACTCTTATATTCTTCAAGTTTTTGATATTGTTTTGCAAATATTAAATCCATCCATAATTTGAAATTTCCTTTATTTTCAAAATGCATCCCAACTATTGTCTTATTAGATAAATAGGCAAAAGCATCATAAGGTAATCCTTCGCTTTTCGGTGTAATAATGAATAATTTTAAAACATTATTTTTTAAGTAACTTGATGATTGGTCTAATAAAATATCTCTAAATCCCATTGTGTCATAGGATTTGTAGTTTCTTGCTGTTGCACTTTTGTGATGAGAGTAATCCTTATAGTAGGGTTTAGGGATTTCTTCAAGTGAGACTATATTGAATGCAATATCTTGAAATTTTACTTTTTTCAATTGATTGTTATACGGAATACATTCTATGTTCATTTTATTTGTGCAAATTGTAGTTAAGAGGATTATTAATATGAATGTCCAATATTTCATTTATGAGTTTCTCTAATTATGCCTAACGTTCCCGCTATATGCCGTAGCGACCGAATGGGAGATATGGACATTATAGCGATTGTTCGGTATCGTTTTCTTTTTCATTATTAGAAATAACTTTTATCAAATCCTCCAAATTTTCTTGGATATTACTTTCCACTCTATATAAGTCTTTTTTCAACTCCAATTGTTTAAGATTTAGATTCTCAACTTGACTATGGAAATGTCTTATCTCTTCATAGTAATCTCGACTATAATTGGAATGTGGATAATCTTCTCTTAATGCTTGAATTATATCTCTTAATTTAGTATTCACAAAATTATTTAATTCGCTTTTCACTCTTGATACTTCATTCTCTAATCTAACGATATCCTTTTGCCTTTGCCTGTCTTTGGATTTAGATTCTCTAATAGTAATGATTAACCCAATTAAACTAATTACTGCAACAACAATTGCTACTGAAGAATTTATTATTTCAATCATGAGTTTTGTTTTTCTTTGGTATTTTTATTGAAATCATTACTTATTCATTGTCCAACTACGGTTCCGAAATGAGTTAAAACGCACCGAGTAAAACCAAAATCACTTTTTCTTTGGTATCTTTACTAAACCATAATTTCTCTTTTGAAATTTCCTTATTTACTTTTTCTATTTCCATTTTTGCTTTTTCTTAATGACACCGAACGGATTATGCATATGCAGAGTCACGACGTAGGAGTGATTCTGTCATAATGCTGTGTTACATGCTGCTACTTTTTTGATATTCAATATATTTTAGTTCATATTCTTTGAATCCAAGTATTGATTTGCTTTTCACTGAGGTGGTCGGCTTTAGCCGGACAGTTTAAAAGTGGAGTTTCTTCTTTCCGTTCCGGTCCCCCCGGCCCCTGTGGAGCGTAGCGGAACAGGGGCCGGGGGGACCGGAACGGACTAATCGTCGTTCTTCTTCGCTGCACTTTGCGCCCGCCAGGCGCGCTCAAAGTTAAGCGGACTTTTGTAGCCTAGGGAGGAGTGTCTCCTCACCGTGTTGTAATAGCCTTCGATGTAGTCGAAGGATTCCTGCCTGGCGTCTTCTACGTCCAAGAAAACGCCGTCTTCCAGTAGTTCAGCCTTGAAGCGGCTGAATAACGATTCTGCCTGAGCATTATCGTAGTGATTGTCTTTCCGGGTCATGCTTTGTAGAAAGCCTAAGCCTGTCAGTTTCTTACGCAACACCTTCGATCCATATTGTCCTCCACCGTCGGTATGGATGATGAGTCCAGCCTTAGGTCGTCGTTGAATAATCGCTTTCTCAAGCGCGTTGAGAACTAACGCTTCCCGCATATGATCCGCAACATCCCAACCGACTATATTCTTTGTGAACACATCCTGAAAGGTCGCCAAATAAGCAAATTTCCCATTCACCAAAGGCAGATAAGTAATGTCGCCAACGTAAACTTCGTCCGGTGCCGAAGCAGGTTCCCTTTCCAGTAAGAGGTTGGTGCTTCGCCTTAGACTCGGATGGCTTTGAGTCGTTTTGGGCACAAACGATTTGGGCTGAATCGCCCGTAATCCGTGGTCTAACAGTATTGTTCGTACCGTTTGACGGCCAACCTCAATACCATCGTCCGCCAGCTCTGCTACAAGACGGCGGGTGCCGTATCTGCGCTTATGAAAATGAAAAGCCTTTATCACTTTGTAAGTAACATAGCTTTGTGGTGACGTAACCGAATCGCGTTCGAATCGGTCGTAATAGCTACTTCTGCTAACCTTCATCAACTCACAAAGCAAGGTGATCGGGTGAGCATTCCCATGCCGCTCAATAAACCGGTATCGGTCTAATCGAGACGGCTGAAAATGCTCAATGCTTTTTTTAAAATCTCATTCTCTTCTTTCAACCGCTTCATCTCTTTTCGCAGCTGACGAGTCTCTGCAGAAGGCCCCGTTGGACCTCCCTTAGATTCCTTCTTCCAACGGTGGAGAAGACTTTGACCTACCCCCAGGGAGGCTGCTAATTCCGCAACGGAACGACCTTGTTCCATCTGACAAATTGCCTCCGCTTTAAAGGAGGCATCGTACTTTCGGTACTTCTTTTTCGTATTCGCTTCTTGTTTCATTGGACTGAAAATTACAAAAATTTTCTGTCCGGTATTTCAGGACCATCTCACACTTCCTCTCTTTCCATTAATTTGTTGAAATTAAATCTAATGTTGGTTTTTCTGTATTCATCTTGATAAAAATTTGTCCAGCTGTAATTATCGAAAACAACTCTTTTAGCTATTTCTAATGTGCTGGTATTTGGTATTAGTTCAGTTCTATCGGTTTCAATTAGTTTTTGACTATTGCAAATTGTTTTGACCGATAAGAAAATTTCATTTCGCAGCGAAGTAACAAATTTGATGTTATGCCAATCAAAGTCTAAGTCATATGCTTCACCTCCGAATAGATTTGGATTTTCTTCTTCAGAATTCACTAATGTAAAGTATCCATCGTCATCGATATGATTTATACAACAAATTTCTTTGAATGGTTTAACTATTGTCTTGTCTGAAATCAATTCGATTATTTGGTCACTATCGTATACTTTTCTCTTCTTTAAATTGTCAGTTGCGAATTGAATATTTTGGTAGTTATACTTAGTGATACCACCACTGTATCTCTTTCCATTTCCAAATACTCGTAAATAAGTGTTCATTGATTCACCGAATTTGCACCCAAGTTTGTTCTCAAAAGATTCTACTTCATTTTTCGTTGAGATTAGTCCACTATAAGTTTTCCAAATTTTGGTTTTAAGATGGAATTCGATAAATTCTTTATATAGTGATTCGAACTTTTTCATTTTAGTTGCATGTAACGTATCGGTGATATGGAGCGGACGACCGAAGGAAGTCTGATCTCATCATCACTTGTTATGTGTTCGGCTTTTCATTTACTCTTGTTAATAGCATTAGGATTTAAGCTTGAATAATTACTATTCCACTTAGAATCAATTTTTGAAGTTAATTCTACATCAAAACTTGATTCTAAAAAAAAGGCATCTGATTCATCTAGAATATCGTCACTGATGTATGCCTTAATATCAATTTTACAGTTCGAATTAAAAGGTTTGATCTTTATATTCCACTTAATAAGTTTCAAATGTTCAAATTGATAAAAATGTCCATAGTAAAATTCTTCCCATTTATTTTCCATTTCTCTTCTATCATTAGGAGAATCTATAATTGTAATTCTATCTATTGCTAATTCTTTATCTATTGGCTGCATAATTTCAAATCCAACATCTCCCATAAAAACTTCTTTTTCATTGTGTAATTCATAATGATAAGAATTGGCCCATATATTTAGAATTTGAACATCTCGTATTTTTTCGATTGCAAGATTTGCCTCACCGATGTAATATTTATCCGTCCAATCCACAGGAGTTATTTTTATTGTTCCTAATACTATTTTCGGTTTTATAAAATTCTTCATTTTTATTTGTTTTGCTGACACATAACATTGTTATATACGAAATTATAATATCACGCAGTCGCTTTTGAAGCAAATATAAGGGTAATCACGCACTTTTTTCTTACTATACCCTTCACGAAATGGTTTGGGAATGCACAGATGTTCCGCCAACTGTCCTGAAATTCAGTGTCAGTAGTGAGCGGATATCCTCCTTGTACAACTTACTATTATCAAGAAAATTGATGACGACTTGCCTGAATTTAAAGTAAGTGTCGTAATAGATTGAGTTGATGACTTCCTTTCTTAGAAGTCACCAATAACGCTCAATCAGATTAAATTGGGTGAGTAAGTTGGCAAGAAAATAAATTCTATTCGCTGATCTACCGCCCAATCTTGTAACCAATGACATCGATTATATCTGGCATCATCGCAGATCAGGTAAATTTTCTTGCCAGGGTGTTTTTTCAGTAGCTTACGACAAAGCCGTTGAGTAGCCTGCGCGTTAATTGTATCGGTAACATCGTAGACTAAATGCTCAGGCTTGGAGGCTCGGATTGCACCATTTATATTGACCCGTTTACGGCCACTGTTACAGTCTACTTCAAACTCCTGTCCTATACGTATCCAGCCTCTGCCAGTCTTGGTGTTGTGGGTTGGATGACAGCCATCAGAGTAGTAAATTTCTGCGCTGCCAGCTTGCATCTGCTCCGGAAGACCTGGTAGCAGGTTGGTCAGAAAGTCGAGTTGGGCTTCTTCATCAGCTTTACTCGGAACGGCTTTAGTGTGCTTGTAGGAGAACCCTATCCGATGCAGGAGATCAAGCATGCCAGAGATATAGTAGTTATGTCCGGATTGCTCTTGTACATAAGCAATAAAAGGCTTCACATCTAAGTAAAGTTTCTCATCGAGATGAGTTCCGAGAGCCTCTTTCTGTAGAGAGGTAAGCTTGCCACTGTAGGGCACATAATTGTCAGATAGGTAGTCCTTGCATCCCCTCCTCGAGAAAGCCAGATAAGTAGCGACGTATTGTATTGTCATCCAGGCTTAGACACAACTTAATGTCTTCAATACTTAAGCCCCGATTGAGCATCAGTAAAACTGTAGCTATGACAAAACGCCGGCGACGAAAGCGTTCTCGCTTTTGAACTAGCCGAAGCTCCGTAACTTGTTCTGATGTTAATTGCAGTTCCACGGCCATAAAATACGAAATTATCCCAGATCACTTCGCTAAGGGTATAAAAACGTGAGCAGTAAATTTTCATTTTAAACAAAAATCTACTCCACCAGCAACCTCATCAATACCTCCCCAAGTTCCTCGGCCGTGAAGTGCGTGCGCGCGTGTATAAACACCGCCCGGTGTTCCTTCGGGTCGGTAACGATGGCGGCGATCTCCCGGATGGTCTTCCCTATCACTTGCACGGTAAGTTCTGCCTGCTCTCCGCTTTGGGCGCGCATGGTTGCCCACCGCTCGTAGCCGTGTTCCCCCTCCAGTGTACGCAGCAGGTCGGAGACGTCTTGGCGGGTGTTGAAGTCGTCAATATCGAAGGTCAGTACCTTGGTGGTGCCGAGTTCCTGTATGAGGGAGAAGGCGATTTTTTCCTCTTCGCATTCGCTGGCCAGTTTCCCGATCCCGCCCGCCAGACCGATCAGGAAACCGGGGACGGTGACGGCAATGTTTTCTTTTCCCCGGCGGTGCTCGCGGATGAACTCCCGGACGACCTTTTTCTGGGCCAGCAGGCAGGGGGCGGTGAGGGCGACGAGGAGGGCTACGAGGATGATTTTTTTCATGACGGGTTCATTTAGGGAACGGGTACACCAGCTGACTTATACAATTTGAACGCTACGCTGCATGCTACCGCTCAATAGCGCGTTGCAGATCAGAGAGTCTGGTCAGATCAATGTTGCCGACGAAGCTGAGCATGGCGAAGTTATCCGCGGCACCAATGAGGAGGAAAAGCTCGCTGATGACGGCCTGCTCGTCCTGAATGAAAGCTTCCACGTTGTCGCCGTCCTGGGTCCTGACTTTGAAGAGAAGCTCGTATTTATCGGTCGGGATGCGGCTTTTGGCTTTCTTCCAGTGTTGCATGGCGTTGAGGTCGGTGTGCAGGATACGGATGCCCTGGATGTCTTTTACGACCCGGAGAATGGCTTCCACTTCCGCCTCGTTGAGTTCATCGAGATCCAGCTTTGCGTCTTTTACGAGTTGAAATATTTTACCGCTTACGTAGACTACGGTGAAATCCTGGTCGTCGACGTATTCCGCGAAGTAATTGGAAATCACATCCCGGGGCACATTTTGCGCGAACGCCGGTGCCGTGAAGAGAAGCAGGAGCAAGGAAAGTAGATATTTCATGGTTAATATTTTTTAATGGTGGTTAATGACAATTCGCCGGCTCGTCCGCCGGGCGGCTTTTGGCGCAGTACTTCTTTGAGCTCCCCCAGCTCCCGGATGGTCATCCTGGGGCCGCGGTTCAGCTCGGTACTGGCGGTTTTCAGGGCATCCCGTAAAACCAGGTAAGCTTCCTCCGGGTCGGTTACCTCGTACTTGCTCCAGTCGATTGGTACGGTTGCGGCCACGGGAAACCCGGTGATCTCCGGTTCCAGCTCCATCCAGTTGTGTACGACGAAGAGGAGCAGGCAGGCGGCGGCCACCGTAGTGAGCCAGCGCAGCGGTAACCTGCGTTGTACGGCCGCCCGGTGCTTTGCCGGAGGAGCGGTGACGCCCGCGGCTGTTGCCCAGTACCTGAACATCGGGTCGTAGGCTTTCAGAGCGGGGTGAACGTCTTCTCCCCGGAAGTAGTCCCGCAGTTCGGCCTCCTCGTCCAGGGTGGTATTGCCTTCGAAGTAGCGGTGCAGTAGTTGTTCTGCGGTGGTATGGTCCGTCATGGGGCAATGCTTTCTTTGAGTAATAAGGTCCGGATCTTGCTCCGGCCCCGGTGCAGGTACGATTTTACCTGCGGCATGGTCAGCTCGGTAGCCTCGGCAATTTCTTTGTAGTCCAGTCCTTCCACCTCCCGCAGTTGGAGCACCGTCCGCTGATCGGGTGGCAGGCACTGGATGAGCCGGTGGAGATGACCGAGGGTATCGTTGGTCTCCGCGATCCGGTAAGGGGTACGGGCGTCGACATTGGTAGCCGCCGCTTCCTTCTCCCGGGCCACGCGCACTTTAGCGGACCGCAACCGGTCGATGGCCTGGTGCTTCGTCATACGCAGCAGCCACGCCGGCGGATTGTCGAGGCCGATGATCTGTTCGCGTTTCGTCCAGCTTTTTACCAGCACGTCCTGCACCACGTCCTCGGCCTCATCGGCGTCGTTGACGACCCGCAACGCCAGCCGGTAAAGTCGGTCGCGAACGGAGGTGATGATGTCGGTGTAACGGTCCAAAAGGTGGTTGCTTTTGCCCTGCTCACGTCGGGGCGGTCGGGTTTGTTACAGACAGGGACGAAAAAACTTGAAGGGCGTTGCTTTCGCGGGCGCCCGAGACCGGTCGTCGGGGTGGACCTCGCGTTCCATAAAACGGACTTTGCACCCGCGGCCGCGCCCCTGGCTGACCACCCGGCGATCGGTCCGCCCGACTGTTTAACTACTTGCCTACCTTTGCCGAAAACCAACCAACATGAAACTAAGCGAAATCCTCGCCGTCACCGGCCTGCCCGGTCTCTACAAAGCCGTCACCGAACGCAAGGGCGGTCTGATCATCGAGAACCTGGCCGACGGCAAACGCCGCTTCGCCCCCCAGCGCAAGCACCAGTTCGCTCCCCTCGAAAGCATGGCCATGTACACCGACGACGGGGAGGCTGAGCCCCTGGCAAAACTTTTCAACCGCATGAACGAGCAGGCCGAAGACAACCCCGCCCCGCTCCATTCCGCCAAGAAGGATGTCCTCTTCGAATACATCGCCGACATACTGCCCAACTTCGATAAGGAACAGGTCCACGCCAGCGACGTCAAACGCCTGCTCAAGTGGTACCACTACATGAAGGACAACGAGCTATTCAGCGACGAAGAAGAATAATTCCGGTCCGTTGTTGCTCATTACTTAGTCTGCTTGATCTTCAGGATTTTCACCTCCACCCGCTGGTTCTTCTTATTACAGTCCTTGGTGTCTTCCATGCAGACGGGGCGGGTTTTGCCGTAGCCGCGGGGCAGCAGCCGCTCGAAGCCGATGTTGTAAGACTTCAGATAACTGACAACTGATTTTGCGCGATTTTCGCTCAGGTCGGTGGCGTAGTAGCTGCCGGCCATCCGGCTGGCGTGGCCCCCGATCTCGACGATCACGTTGTCGTTCTGTTGCATGAACCCGACGATCTCCTGCAGGGCGGCTTCACTTTCCTTCTCCAGTTCGGCGCTGTTGGCCTTGAAAGCGATCTTCTCGATCGCGAATATGGAACCTTCCTTCAGTATGGCTTCGGTTTCTCCCAGCACCACCATGGGGTCCCGGGGCTCGATCTTCACGGTTGGCGGCTCGGGCTCTGTGGTAACCGGCGGCCGGGGCGGTACGGGGGTGGTGGAGATCTCACTGTCGGGGTCGTCAAAAGTTTCGGGAACGTCGGCGATGGTGAGCGGCTCGTCGTAGAGCGGCGCGTCGCATTCGATGGGCCGCAGGGGCTGGGCGTTATCGAGCAGCAGGTTGCCGTTGTAAGGAAAAAGTACCGCCTCCTGGTAGTAAGCTTCCAGGATGATGTGGGTATAGCCGGCTTCGGCTTTCAGGCGTAGTTGGTACGGGCTCCATTTGTCGTTATCGATGAGGTCGGACTGACCGAGAAGCTGTGCTTTGTCACAGACCGAGTAACCACCCCAGACGCGGAGTTTTACGGGCGTGACGTAGTTGGCCGGCTGGCGGGTGACGCGGCTCAGGCTCATGTACACGAGGCTGCGCGCCAGTTGGATGTCGAATTGGTAGCACTGCCCGGCCGTCAGCGGCTGGGTCAGTTGCTGGCCGACGCTCTCCCAGGTTTCCGTGTCCCGGGTCACCATACCCAGAAAGGTATTGCCGTGCTGGGCCTTCATGCCGACGCGGAAAAGGAACTCAGGGTCGGGGTGCACGTCGGGAGGAGACTCGCCGGGAGCGCCGCAGTTCGTCCAGCCACGGGGTGGCGAACTGTTGCGCGGCATATCCTCAAAGGAAGCGTTGCGGAGGGAGATCGGTGTTTCCGTGTTCTGCGCCCTCGCCGTAAAGGCGGAGAAAACAAAACAGCAGAGGAACATCAGTCGCAATGATTGCAGCATGGGTTCGGGATGCTTGGTTTAAAGGTATAACGCGCGGAACGGCGTACCTGTTGCGGCGTTACGGATTTGGGCGCGGCCGCGGGTGCGGGGGAAAGTTTTGCGGGGCATCGCTCCGGAGGCTAAATTCTTTCGTTGTCCGGCTCCGCCGGGATGATTCCCGGGTGGCTTTCCCGAAAGGCGGCAAGCAACTTCCTACTGGGTAGAAAGCGCATTTTCCGGCCAAAACTACCGATGCCGTTAAGCTCGATCACGGCCACACGAAAAAAAAGAAAACGGAATTCGCGCAGTGCTTCCACGTCCCGGTCCCAGGAGTAAAAAGCGGTGCGAAAGTAATTGCTGACGTATACTTTTTCGCCGTCCGTTTCCACCCTTTTCAGCGGCCAGGTCAGGAACAGGAAGCTGAGCACCCCCACGATGAGCGTGAACAGGAACCCCCAGCGCAGGGAACTCATGTCGATGCCTCCGAACTTGCTGGAGTTCTCGAACCAGACGACCAGCGTAAGACCGAGCATGATCGTGGTCCAGAACACCGGGAGGAAGATCTTCAGGAAGAGGGTGGCGTTGGAGGAGAGGCGGTGCATGGTCTTGTGATCTGTTGGTTTCCGGCCGGGTGGCGCAGCCGCGATAGCGCGGGAACGCAAAGGTAAAGCCGTTTGGCGATCACTTCGGTCGGTCTTGCGTAAAGGTCTTCCCCTCATCCGGATGCCCAGCCTTGAACCGGGTTGGTAACAGTCTGCAAATCGCCGCGTGCGGGGTCACCGCCGGAACCGCCGCTCCCAGCTCGTTGCGTTGCCCCGCGCGTCTTGCACTTCCAGCACGAAGCGGTGTTTCCCCGGCGGAAAGTCCCCGTCGGCAAAGTTGTAGGTCAGTTTATTGTTTTTGGCGTCGTATTCGAGCAGGATCCATTGGCCGTCTACGGTGCCCCGGTAATCCAGCCGGCCGCCGGATACTTCGTCTTCGACCAGAAGGCTGAAACCGGCGGCGCGGCGCAGTTCGGCGGGGAAGTAGTTGATCACGATGCCGGGGGGCAGGGTATCGAGATACAGGGCGTAATCTCCGAAGGAGGGGATGGCGGCGGTGAAGCGGCCGTCATCGCCCCAGCGGCCGCCGTGGCTGTGCCGTTGCCCTTCGGTATCACAGTGGCCGAGGTAAACGTGGTTGCGCAGGGAAGCGCCAGGCTCGGCGAAGGGGCGCAGGCTTAGCCTGGCTTTGCCGTGCAAAGGCGTACGGTGATCGTGCAGTTGGTGGGTGGGGCTCAGCACGCCGCTGGAGCGATCGGGCAGGCGGGCGTAGCGGAAGAAGCAGTCGCGGTAGAGCGCGTCCGCGGCGAGTTCCAGGCGGAGGTCGTCCTTGTCGATGATGCTGGCTTCACCGGCCGGCAGCAGGTACTGGTGGGGCCGGTGGGGCGCGCCGGTACCGGCGGCGGGGCGATACACCAGCACCAGGGCTACGTCGCTCGCGTTGCCGGCGTGGTCGAGTACCCGCATCCGGACGGGGAGCGGTTTTTCGGGGCGTAATTTCAGGACACCGTTATAGGTTCCTGCTCCACCAACGTTCTTTGCATCCCGCGGCCGCGCCAGAAACTGCCGGGGAGAAAGGGCCCAGAAGCGGTGGTACCAGCTGGTGTTTTTTACCCAGTCCGCATAGTCGGTCAGGGCGTTAAGGTATTCCGTTTGTTCAAAGGGAATCAGGTCGAACCGGAAATCGAAAACGAGGGTCGTATCGGCGTAGAGGGAGCCGCCGTAAATACCGTTCCAGTTGGGCATGGCGTTCTGGCGGTCGTAGGTTTTGAGGGACAGGCCCACGCGCGGGCTCGCGACGATGACGGTATCCCGTACTTCGTAGCCGCCGCCCCTTACGGTTGTCGGTACTACGGTTTGGGTAGTGACCTCCAGCCCGTGATCGTCGAGCTCATACACCCGCAACTGGCGCACGGCCGGGGCCCGCGTATCCGGAACGCTGAAGCCGAAGGCCAGCGGATTGACCGGCGCATCGCCCGCAATGAGCCGCATCTCGAAGTGCAGGTGCGCTCCGAAGCTGTGCCCCCGGTTGCCCACGCCGCCGATCACCTGACCGCGTACGACGGGGTAGGCCGTGGAGTCGAAACGCAGGTCTTGCCGGAATTCCTCGCCGGCGTACTGGCGCGCACGCACAGTATCGAGCAGTTCGGGAGCCAGTACCTCCAGGTGGCCGTACACGCTGCGGTGGCCGTCCGGATGGTCGATGTAGATGGCCTGCCCGTAGCCGCCGCCGCTGATTCTGATGCGGCTGACGAACCCGTCGGCAACGGCCATAACGGGGGTGCCCGTTTGCGCCCGGAAATCGAGTCCGGCGTGAAAATGATCGCTGCGCAACTCCCCGAAGGTGCCGGTGACGAGCAGCGGACCGGCCAGCGGCGCATCGTAAATAAGCGGCTGTGCGAACAACGGAAGGGAAAAACTGAAAAGCAAGAGCAAAAGTAGGCGCAAGTCGAATTTTTTAGGGAGAAGCGAAGGTACTCCACGAAAAGACTAACCAACTAATGATCTGGCAAACTAAACCCGTCGTACCTTTGCGTACGTTTTCGCGGTCTACCCCGGAATTGTCCGGAAAGGGCCCGCATAAAGCCAAGCTACAATGGCCGTAGACGTACTCTTAGGTCTCCAGTGGGGAGACGAAGGCAAAGGTAAGATCGTAGATGTTCTTGCCCCGCAATATGACATCATCGCCCGTTTTCAGGGCGGCCCCAACGCCGGACACACCCTCATCTTCGACGGAAAAAAATTCGTGTTGCACACCGTGCCTTCGGGAATCTTTCGCCCCGGGCTGAAGAACATCATTGGCAACGGCGTGGTGATCGACCCCATCACGCTGGGTAAGGAACTGGACAAGCTCGACGCCGCCGGGATCGACTACGCCGGGCGTCTCTTCGTCGCCCGCAAGGCCCACCTGATCCTGCCGAGCCACCGCCTGCTCGACGCCGCCCGCGAAAACGCCAAGGGAGACCGCAAGATCGGCTCCACCCTGAAGGGCATCGGACCGACGTATATGGACAAGACGGGCCGCAACGGGCTCCGCGTCGGCAACCTCGAAGCGCCCGATTTCCGCCAGCGCTACGAGGCGCTGAAGGATAAGCACAAACAACTCGTGGGGCTTTATCCCTTCATCCAGTTCGATCTGGATAAGGAAGAGGAAGCGTGGTTCAAGGCCATCGAACGGCTGCGCCAATTGGAGTTTGTCGACGGTGAGTTCTGGATCAACGACGCCATCAAGCGCGGCGAAAAGGTTCTGGCCGAGGGTGCGCAGGGCTCTATGCTCGATATCGATTTCGGTACGTACCCCTTCGTGACCAGCTCGAACACCATCACCGCCGGCGTTTGTACCGGGCTGGGCATTGCGCCGCAGCAGATTGGGGAGGTGATCGGCATCACGAAAGCCTACTGTACCCGCGTTGGTGGGGGGCCGTTCCCGACCGAGTTGCTCGGCGAAACGGGCGAATTTCTCCGCAAGGAAGGCCAGGAATTCGGCGCCACCACCGGCCGGCCCCGCCGCTGCGGCTGGATCGACCTCGTACAACTTCGTTACACCATCATGCTGAGCGGGGTGACCCAGCTGGTCGTCACCAAGGTCGATGTGCTCAACAACTTCGACACCCTGCAGGTCGCCGACGCCTACGACGTTGATGGCACGATCAGTCATTCGTTGCCCTTCGACCTGGTGCACGAAAACTACCAGCCGGTCTACACCCCGGTACCGGGTTGGAAATCCGACCTGACGGGCGTAAAGGAGGAGGCCAGCTTGCCGCAGGCTTGTTTGGACTTTGTGAAGTTCCTGGAAGAGAAACTGGGGACGCGGGTTAGTATGGTGTCTACCGGGCCGGACCGGGAGGAACTTGTTGTTCGTTAACTTAGGGTGAACCGAACTTTATCTAGCCTATGCCTAGAAAGAACCTTTATCATGACGAGCTATTGGCCGCACTCTAATCGGATGGCTGGCAAATAACGCATGAACCGTACTATGTCACGTACGATGACACGGCTTTGTATATTGATGTTGGTGCCGAAAAGCTACTATTCGGAGCGGAATCCGAAGATCGGTACATTGCCGTGGAAGTAAAGAATTTCGTCGGATAAAGTGATGTAAATGAGTTCCGGAAATCGTTAGGTCAGTATCTCCTTTACGTATCTCGCTAGAAGAGTCGGACCCCGAACGGATAGTCCATCTAGCTTTTCCTCAAGCTTTTGAACAGATTCCGGAAGACAACCGACTGTTCCGGACCGCTTTGCAGCTTCACCAAGTTAAAAGCGTTATTTTCAACGTAGACAGTCAAACTATTATACGGTGGAATCACTAGCCAAAAAATATAAGGAAGCAGTCAGGGCTTATCCGGAAGACTGGGTTGCTTATCATCCTGATGAGCAAACGGGAGTACCGCTTTCTATTATTGAAGATGGTAGAAGGGGGCATTTTCTACTTATGGAAACTGGTTTTGGTAAGAAAGGCTGGGTAAGCCGACTGTTCATTTACTTCCGTGTAAGTGAGGGTGGCAAGGTTATTCTGCTCAAGAATAATACGACTGAAGAACCGCTTGAAGAGTTGGTTGAAAAGGGAGTTGAAGCAACGGATTTTTTGCTTGCTTGGCGGGAACCGGCACTTGTTGCTATGTTTTCTGAGCAGAAGGCGGCTCAGGGACGCGAATAGAATAAAACCAAATTTTCTGACCTGACGATTTTGTTCCTGCTGCCGCCAAAAATTATTTCCGCAGCTATGGCTTTGCAAAGAATTTTTCAAGAACGGTGTAAACCAAAACGCGGGGATTGCCTGCGATCAGTTATCAGACTTGATACTGTGTCTCTTCGATAGTCTTTCGTTAATATCCATAATAGACACGTGGAGTACCTTTTTTAGGTAGGATAGGCTAATGTAAACTACAGATGTTATAAGCAATACGCCAACTAATATAGCAAGGCTGGCTTTCTTACAGAATGACCACCGCTCTGAACGAATGAAGCTGATAAGTAACGCAACCAATCCTACCATCCCCGGAATCGGACCAACAGCAGTAAAAAATTCTGGTAATTGAATTACACCCGATACAAATAAATCAGCTGCAGGAAAAATGAGGGTCAGTAAGCAGCAAAAAGCAATTTTAGTAAAAGTGTCTTTGCGACAATAAAGAGACTGCTTTTTTTGGGCGATGATAATTTCATCAACAGGGTCAATCATTTTCTCAATGCTTTCACTTTTTCCTAAAAATGATTCCATCCCTGCGCCGTAATCTCATGAATATTACCCCCAACGGTATGCAACTTGATCCCGTCCTCCGCCGCCACGATCTCCCCCGAAATATAAAGGCCCGGTAAAAACCGGATCTTCTCCACGTCCTTGGGGTCGATGGTGAAGAGTAGCTCGTAATCTTCCCCGCCGGAAAGGGCACAGGTGATGGGGTCGAGCTTAAATTCGATGGCCTGGAGCTGGGCTTCCTGCTTGATCGGCACGTTGCCCTCTTCGATGATGGCGCCGACGCCGCTCGCCTTGCAGATGTGGATCAGTTCGCTGGCCAGTCCGTCGCTGATGTCGATCATGGCCGTAGGGACGATGTTGTTCTTGGCGAACAAATCTACCATGTCGGTACGGGCCTCGGGGCGAAGGATGGCGGCGTAGAGTTCCTTGTTCTCCGGCTTCATCTCCGGCTGCATATCGGGGTTGGCGAGGAAGACCTGCTTTTCGCGTTCCAGCAGCTGAAGGCCGAGATAGGCGCTGCCCAGATGACCGGTGATGCAGACGAGGTCACCCGCTTTTGCCCCGCTACGCCGGGTAATGCGCCCCTTCGGCGCCCGGCCGATGGCCGTGACCGAAATATAAAGCCCCTTATTGGAGCTGGTCGTGTCGCCGCCCACCAGGTCGACCCCGTAGGTCTCGCAGGCGGCGTAGATGCCTGCGTACAGCTCGTCCAGCGCTTCCACGCTGAAGCGGTTGCTGAAAGCCAAACTGACGGTGATCTGCTGCGGGCGGGCGTTCATCGCACAAATGTCGGAGACGTTGACGGCCACGGCTTTGTAGCCGAGATGCTTCAGCGGCGTATAGTGAAAATCGAAGTGGATGCCCTCCACCAGCATGTCGGTACTGATCACGAGTTGCTCCTCGCCGCCGGTCTCGATGATAGCCGCGTCGTCGCCCACGCCAAGGACCGTGGTGGGCTGACGGTTCTTAAAGGTGGCGGTGAGGTGCTCGATGAGGCCAAATTCGCCCAGGGTTTTTACGTCGGTACGGGACATAGCGGAATTTCATTATATTGAATAGCTTCCTGCCGGATTAGCAGGTCGGTAGTACCGGGAAACTACCCCGGGAAAGACTAGTTCTTACCAAAGACAAGCGGATGTATTGCTACCGCTTCACCACCCGGATCGTCCGGGCAGCATCGTCCGCCCGCAAGCGCAGCAGGTAAACACCCGCCGGAAGATCGCGGAGGTCGAACCGTTCCCGTAGCCGGGTTTGGCGGCCAAAATACTTGCTGCGCAGCATCCGGCCGGTCAGGTCATATACTTTTGCGCCCAGCTCGGTCGCCCGGTCCAGATCGAGGCGAATCTCGAGGAAGCCGGCGGTCGGGTTGGGGAACACGCTCAGCCCGTCGAGCACTTCAGTGGCCTCGTCGGTACTGGTGTTGATGTCTACGGTGATGCTGATGACGTCGGTACAACCCACGGCATCGGTGACGGTGACGTCATAATCGCCCGCAGCCAGTTCGCCGACGGTGCCGTCCGTTGCACCATTGCTCCAGTTGAAGCGGAACGGGGCCAGGCCCGCATCGGCTACGATCACTCCCCGGCCGTTGTCGCCAAAGTTATTGGTGGCGGTTACGTTGGCCCGCAGCCCGAGGTCTCCGGGGCAGCGGATCACCTGTACGTCGTCGAAAGCAACCCAAAGGTCATCCGCTTCCGTCGTGGTGGTGATCTCGAACTGGATGGAGTTGTCGGCGTAGTCATCAAGACCGATGCGGAGGCAACTATCTCCCATCAGGTTGATATCGTCGAGAATTATGGTGTCCAGTTGGTTACAGTTGAGGAAGGCACGGACCTTCAGCGTCACGGTGCCGAGGAATTCGGAGTTGTTTCCGGCTACGTTGAAGCTGTCGAGGTTGATCTGAAACTTGAGGCTGTCGCCGGCTTCCGCCAGGCCGTAGTTAGCCGTTTTCAGGACAAACTCCCGCTGATCGTCCCGGAGGTTGGCGTAGAACTCCGCATTGCCGTCGCCGTCGCGGTCACCGACCAGAGGCGGGACGTTGGTTTCCCAGCCGGCCGGTACGTTGCCGTCGGCAAAGCCCTCGGAGAAGGGAATGTCCTGCCGGGTACGGAAGAAGTAAGTGGCGGTATCGTTATCGATCTGTACGTCGCCGGTAAGGTCCGTCCAGGCTTCGATTTTATTCTCCGCACTACTGGTCGCATCGAAGGGTGGGGCGAAAGTGAAGGTCGTTGTCTGGCCGGCATTAAGCGGCCCGGAAATTGTGGTTTCCACCACGTCACCGTCGTTGACGCGGTAGCCCAGGGTGTAGTTCTCGGCCGCCGTGGTGCCGAGGTTGGTGTAGCGGAAAACGACGGAGTCGGTCATGGAACCGCAGCTGGCGGTGCTTACGTTAGTGGTTTGGGCGGCGGCCAGGTTCAATCCGGCGCGCTCGGCGATCGAGACGGCATCGACCAGGATGCCTTCCGCTACTTCAAAGCCGGCGGTGCGCAGGGCGAAACGCAGCTGGATGATCTCTCCGGCCGCTCCTTCCAGCAGGTTGGCTACGGTAGCGAAATTACCCTCGAAGCCACCCTCGCCGGTCCACCGCTGGTTGGCCAGGTCGTTGTACCAGTTGATACCGGCCGGGCTGGTTTCCACGCGGGTCCAGGTTTCGCCCTCGTCGGTGGTCATCTCCAGGGAGGCGCCATCGAATCCGTTGTCGGTATCGATGTACAGCTGGCAGCTGAAGAGGGGATCGTCGGTCATGCCGCTCAGGTCGAAACAGGGCGATATCAGGTAGCTGTTTTCGTCGAATCCGTAGTCGGTCGTCAGGCCCGTGACCCAGGCGTTGCGCCCCTGCGGGGTCCGGTTGATCAGGACGTTGCCGGGCGCTCCCCACGCCCAGGACGAGGAGCTGAAGGGCTCGTTCTCGGTGTACCAGAAACCATTGTCGGTTTCGAATTTTTCGGTGTACGGGAATTCGGTGATCACCGGCACGTGGGTGACGGAGATGGTGAGGGTATCGTTGGAAGCGACGTCGTCTTCCGGCAACAGGGTCCAGATCTTAAGTTCGTAGGTGCCTGGAATGCCGAGAAATGCCTGGGTGTTGAACGTGAAGAACTCGGTGCTGTCTACGCCTACGATGCCGGTGAAAATACCATCGGCGGGGGTTTCCACGCCGGCCGGCTGGCCGTTGATGGCGTAATCGACGTTGAAGAAATCCTGCGGCTCACCGCCGAAGTTGGTGATGCCGATGGTAACGTCTTCGGTACCGAGGTTGCAGGCAGTCAGGGGCGCGGCCAGTTGGGTAACGCCCACGTCGGCCCGGCGGCGGGTGGTGAGAAAGAAAGGGCCCCGTACGACGGTAACGTCCCCCGTGGTGCGGCAGGTCGCGTCGACCCAGAAAGCATAGGACTCCCGGGGCATCAGTCCGTTGATGCGGAAGGTGGTGTCGGTACTGGTCACTACGGTCCCGTCGCCGTCCGTTGCGGGGTCAAAATCAGCGTCGCCGTAGCGGATGCGGTACTCGGGCATTTCCGCGGCGGGCAGGCTCCGGAAACGTACGTTGACGGAAGTGGAACGCAGCCGGAAAAATTCGATGCTGCTGGCCGAGGGCGGCGCGCAGGAGACGCAGGCCACGGTAAAGGAAAAGATATTATTCCCCTCGTCGGGCATCGGGCCGGAGGCGAAGACCGCCTCGTCGTTGTTATTGAGGATATCGAAGGAGGACTCTTCGGGGAAGGCGCCGTAGGTGTAGCCGATTTCCACCCGGTCACCATCGTTGACGGCAAAAAACACGCTCGTGCTATCGCCTTCGCGGGCGGTATCATCCAGGGTGTAGGCGGTGGAAACGCCGTTGACCCGGATGGTCAGTTCGTCGCCGTTCCAACCGTTTCCAGCAGCGTCGTACATCTTCAGCAGGTAGTCACACGCTTGTGCTTGCAGGCCGGAGCAAAGACCGAAAAGCAGGAGAAAAATGGAGTAACGGAACAACATAAGCGGTACGGTTATTAATTCGGGGAGTTATGGGGCGCGGACGCGGGTGCAAGGTAAGAAGGTTTCAAGGAGCAACGCCATTGAGCAACGCCGTGAGAAAACCAATGCCTTAAAAAAACGCTCTTTGCACCAGCGGCGGCGCCCGGAACCTGCTGGTGCGACATGCCCTGTTCCTATGACCGCGAAAAATAGCTAAAACGTCAGAAATGGATAGTTTTCTTTGCGCTGAACTATTATTTAAAGTTCACGTTAGTCCTCCGGCTGCCATAAATTCACTGTTTTAAACTTCCCACTTGGCTGTTTACTCGATTAGCGACCTGGAAAAACTGACCGGCATCAAGGCCGCGACCCTGCGTGCCTGGGAGCAACGCTACCAGATCGTGACGCCCAAACGCACGGCCACCAATATCCGCTATTACCTCGACGAAGACCTGCGGGAATTGCTCAACGTAGCCTTGCTGAACAAGAACGGCATGCGCATTTCCCAGATCGCCAAGTTACGCGCCGAGGAACGCGCCGAAAAAGTGGTGGCCATCAGTTCCATCAACGTCAGCTCCGATACGCAACTCGACGCCCTGACGCTTTCGGCCGTGGAGATGGATGAGTTCAAGTTCAGTCATGTTATCGATACCAATATTCGTCAGCGCGGTTTTGAGGAAACGATGCTGGAGGTCATCTACCCCTTTCTGGATAAACTCGGCGTGCTCTACTTCACCGGCTCGATCACCCCCGTGCAGGAAGGATTCATCGGCAACCTTATCCGCCGTAAGCTGCTGGCGGCCACCGATCGCCTGCCGCAACCACAGGGGAAAGACATCCCCGTTTTCGGTCTTTACCTGCCCGAAGGGGAACGGCAGGAACTCAGTCTGCTCTTCATCGAATACCTGCTGCGCAAACGCGGTTTCCTCACCCGCTACCTCGGTGGTGACGTTGCCGTTTCGGATCTGGTAGATGCCACCAGCCGTACCCACATCGACTATCTGTTCACCATCCTGTCCAATGCCTTCGTGCACGAGCCCGTGGAAAACCACGTGGCGAGCGTTCTGGAGGGTTGCCCCAACCTCACGCTGTTGCTTACCGGTTACCAGGCCTCGATCCACAGCTTTGAGGGGGAGGAACGGGTGAAGGTCATCGGAGGACTGGAGGATATGATCCGGTTTGTCGCTACGCTTAAATAACGGGAAGTCTATCTCACCCGACCCGCGCCAAAACTGCGCCCGGAATAAATCGGAAAACATTTTGACTAGCGAATGGCCTCAAGCAACCTGGCCGTCGGGTAAGCCCGTCCGGCCCTAGCTTGCTTTACCCGCTGTAACTCCGCGAGCGCGGCGGCGTTGTTACCCTTACGCAGATGTAGCAGGGCCTGGTGCCAGTTGGCGGCCGTCCCCGTTTCCAAATCGTCCTCCGTGATCTCGTCCAGGTAGTCCATCCCTTCGGCGTAGTGGCCCGTGGCGATGGCGGCGGTGGCTGCCAGCAGCAGCGGTTGATCGTCGGCCGGTTCCGGGTTGCTTTCCAGAAATGCGCGGAAAGAAACGATGGCCAGGTCGTAGTCCGCCTGCTGATGGTAACTGATCCCCTGCCGAAGGATGGAGGCGTCGGTGTCGCTGAGGTCGGCGGCGAGACTGCGCCGAATACCGTAGCCGTAAACGGGCTTCGCCTCGAAGTATTCTTCGAAGAGCAATACTCCCCCGTCGGATTCACCGTAAGTCGTCATGGCGAAGCCGCTGATCAGGAGAATGCCGGCGATGAAACTGATAGCGAAAACTTTTGGCAAAGCGGGGAGTGATTTTTGCAAAGATAGGGCGGGAATGGTAGGTTTTGGTTAGGGAACGGTTAATGGTGGTTGTCGGGCGGGTCAACTGATCACCGGCGGCCGACTTTTGACTAGTACCCCCGTAAATCCGAATATCCCGCTAAGCTGATGATCTGCCAGTCGTTCAACGTTCGCTCCACCTCCGCGGGGTGGATGGCGGCGATGGCGACCAGGGCGGTACCGTTGTCGGGCCGCGGTACGAGGTCGCCGTAGTACTCGGGGAAATTTTCCCGCTCGGTTTTGCCGGCGTTCTTTCCCCGAAGGCGGGTAGCGTGGCTGGCGTTGCTCCACACCTCGAAACCCAGGCCGGCCTCGTAGCAGAGCTTTTCCAGTCGGGCGATGTTATTTTTATCGCTGGTATGCAACAGGCAGCTGAAGGTCTGATAGGGCGAGCGCTTGAGCCGGTCGAGGGAAGGGTAGACGGCGATGCGGCGACTTTCGACCACGTTGGTACCGGACTGGCTACGACGGTCGTAGAGCATCAGATCGCGGTAACGGAGCTGACTGCCGGGGTGGGGAATGCTGAGAATGCGGCCCCGGGCGGCGTCGAGCGGCTGCATCCAGAGAATCTCATAGCCTTCGGCGCCCTTCACTTCCAGCGAGAGAGGCTGGGTGAGATCGGTCTTGTCGAAGCCGAACTTGGCCCAGACGGTGGCGGCTACGCGCATCCGGGTCAGGCCCACGGCGGCAAGGCCGAGGTGCCACCACGCTTCGCGGTCGTCGGCGTCAAGGGCGATGGCTTTTTTCCAGTAGTGGAAGGCGGGCTTCCACTCGCGGCGGCGATGATAAATGTGGCCGAGAGCGGCGTGGGCTTCCGGCCAATCCGGCGTGATGCGGATCACTTTCTTGAGCAGCTTTACGGCGGTGTACACGTCCCCGACTTTATCGTAGCGCAGGGCCTCGTCGTAGAGGGCCCAATAATTGGGGTCGGATGTGGAGCCGTGGGGCAAGTGTCTTTGGTTTTCGTGAAGCTCGGAAATGGAAACGGTTGTGCGGCGGCAAAGTTGACCGTCGGCCTTCACCCCCGCGGATTGCAGGGATCAGGGAAACATTGGCTTGTTCTCCGAAAAAATCTTGCGCGGTGCGATCTTTGGCTTTTGAACACACAGAAGAACGCTTGTTTCCGCCGGCGGCCGGAAACCGCTTCGGCCGGGGTTCGTACCTTTGCATCCCCAAAGCAAAACCCTTCCTGCGCCCGAAGTGTTTGCCGGGCAAAGCCTCCCGCTACTCATCTGATTTTCCCCGCCTTATGCCAACGGATACCGCCACCAAGCTAACCGACATCCGCACCCTCTCTCTGGAGGAACTCACCTCCCGGCTCATCCTGACCGGGGAAAAGAAGTTCCGCGCCAAGCAGGTGTACCAGTGGCTGTGGGAAAAAGGCGCGCGCCGCTTCGATGATATGACTAATCTCTCGCTCGACCTGCGCGAAAAGCTGAAGGAAACCTATCAGCTCCTGCCCATCACCGAAGACAAAGTTCAGCGCAGCAGCGACGGTACCATCAAGAATCGCTTCCGGCTACACGACGGGCACCTGATCGAGTCGGTGCTTATCCCCGTGGTGGCTGATGATCGTTTTACCGTCTGTGTCTCCAGTCAGGTGGGGTGCAGCCTTACGTGTACGTTCTGCGCCACGGGGCGGATGAAGCGGCTGCGGAACCTCACCGCCGCGGAGATATATGACCAGGTATTCCTCGTTAATGAGCAATGCCTGGAAACCTACGGCAAGCCACTGACCAATATCGTATACATGGGTATGGGCGAGCCACTTCTGGCCTATAAAGAAGTGGTAGGCAGCATCGACCGCATCACGAGCCACACCGGCCTGCACATGGCACCACGCCGCCTGACCGTTTCCACGGCCGGCATCGCCAAGATGATCAGGAAGCTGGCCGACGACGACACGAAGGTCAACCTCGCCGTCAGTCTTCACGCCGCCGACGACGTGAAGCGCAACGAGATCATGCCCATCAACGAGAGCAATAACCTGGAGGTACTCGTTGATTCGCTGGTTTACTTCTACGGCAAGACCAAGAAGCGCATCGGCTTCGAGTACATCACGTTCCAGGATTTTAACGACACGCTCGAAGACGCTGAAAAGCTGTACCAAATCTGCAAAAAGGTGCCCAGCATGGTCAACATCATCGAGTACAACCCGATCGACAACGCGCCCTTCCGCAAATCCACCGAGCACAACATCGATGATTTCGCCACCTATCTGCGCGACCGGGGCGTAATGGTGACCGTGCGCCGTAGCCGCGGAAAGGACATTGATGCGGCCTGCGGACAGTTGGCAAACAAAGAGTGAGGGGAATGCGGTAGCACCGCTAAACCACACGGCTAAAAAAGGGCGCGGGCGCAGGATGCAAAAAAAGATTTTTTAATAGCAATGTCATCCCTCATGGCTCTGCCGCTTCGTCATAGTCCGCAGGTGATTCATCACCGGGCATCGGCTTCGGCCGCCGAAAACCCCGTTACGGCGTAAAAATCCATTCCCAACGCAACGTCTACGCCCCGTCTGCGTTTTAAGCTGGTACGTATACCCCGATTTCTCCACGAACGATCTTCCCAGAAACATTCCCGTCTTGCGTTTTCTCCACTGCTTTTTAGTACTCTTCTTTGCACCTGCGTTGAGCGCCCAAATAGCCTCTCCTGATTTCTCCTGCACCCGCTCCGAAGCCGGTGCCGTAATCCTGAACTGGAGCAACGTACCCGAAGACTGCGGAGCCTACCAGGGGACGGAAATATTTTCCGCCACCGCCGCCGAAGGCCCGTTCACGCTGCTGGCGACCCTGACCGATGCCGCGGCCACCCGTTTCTCCGACCCCAACCCGGCCGGCGAACTGCGCCACTACTTCTTGCGCTACCGGTACGACTGCCCCGGCCTTGCGGCGATGAACAGCGATACGCTCGACAGTTTTATCCCCATCGCGCCGGTCATCCAGTACGTCGGCATCGAGGGCGACGAGATCGTTATCGACTGGCAGCCGTCGATCTCTCCGGAGGTAACCGGTTACGTGCTGCTGGAACTTACCGCAACAACTTTCGTCCCTGTCGATACCACCACGGCTACCGTTTACCGTGTTCCCTTCACCGCTGCGGACCCCCCGACCGTAGACCGTCGCTTCCTCGTCGTCGCCATTGACCCCTGCGGCAACGACAGCCCTCAGAGCAGCATCGTCTCCGCCGCCGCCCTCACCGGGTCCGAAGGAATGGGCTGCACCCGGAACCTGACGCTCACCATCGACCGGGCCAGTCTGGCGGGTTATCTGCCGGCTACCGCGCTGGAACTTTTCGTCTCCGTCAACGGCGGCGCGTTTACTTCCGCCGGCACCTCCGCTCCCGCCGCCGAAACCATCGTCTACCGCGACGCCAACGATGGCGAAGATTTGTGTTTTTACGTGGAAAGTATCCTGACCAACAACCTCGGTCGCGCCCGCTCGGAGGTATTTTGCCAGACAATCTCGATCAATCAGCCCGTCGTGGAATTTCCCCTTTACGGTGTGGAGTTCGATGAGCTGAACAACCTCGTTTTTCAGTACGAAGACAACCCTTTACAGCCCGTCCCCACCGATGCGCGCCTGGGCGTTACCCGCATCGGTTCCGTGCTGGAGTTCTCCCCGCTGCCCGTGCCCGTGTTCGGCAACGGGGGCTTACTTACCGTACCATCTCCCGGTTTACCCCCGCAAGCGGGAGAGACCCTGGCGTTCCGCCTCACGGACGACTGCGGGCGGGAGGTGACCACCAACGCCGTAGAGCCCGTTTATCTCACCGTACGCGGGCTTATCCCCGGCCAGAACCAACTCGACTGGACCCCGCTCATCAATGGCCTCGACGGAGAGATCACCTACGAGGTTTTCCGGCTCGTGGCGGGAATGATGCCCGTTTCGTTGGTGGCCGGCCTGACCGAAACGAGTTTTCCCCATACCGTAGACGAGACTACGGGGGGAGAGATCTGCTATCAGGTTCGTGCAAGTTTCCGTCCCGCCGATGCGGCCGCCACGGAAGTTTTCGTTTTTAATTCCGATGTTGCCTGTGCTACCCCGAAACCCGAACTGTACCTGCCCAACGCCTTCAGCCCGAACAACGACGGGCTCAACGATAAATTTTTGCCTTTTTTCTCGTCCCCGCCATCGCCACAGGGTTTCCTGCTTCAGATTTGGGACCGCTGGGGAAGCCTGATCCACGAAACGTCCGATCCGCTAGAGGGGTGGGACGGGACGGATGAGCTGCAGCCGGTTCCGGTCGGTGTGTATCTCTACGTGCTTCGGTACACCGCCGGGGAGGGAGATGACCGACAACGTTCGGGTACGATCAATATGCTCAGGTAAACATCTGACGGCGCAACTTCACTGGCAGTCATGGCGTTAGCGGGGTGCGCCATAAAAAAGCGTCTTAAAGTTTGGCGCAACGGTGGAGAAGAACCTATTTTTGCGCCCCCTGATGGTCGGTTGGCCGAGCGGTTAGGCACAGGTCTGCAAAACCTGCTACAGCGGTTCAAGTCCGCTACCGACCTCTAGTATTTGCCCTTAACTTTCTGATTTTCAGATTGTTAGGGGCTTTTACGTTTTTAGGGTGTGCGCAATCTGTGCGCAATTGCGCACATTTTCTATAATTTTTGCCCGATTTGCCCAATTTTAACATTTGGTGCGCACTCTTTTGCGCTGAAGTCGCCACACAGTCCTAAACACTAGGTTTTGGTAAGTTCTACCGTCGCTGAAAAAAGCGACAACAGAAGCGTTAAAAAACTTAACAAAGTTGAACTTTTCGTTTATTTCGTTTATTATTGAGGTGGCTAAAAGAACGTGAAATGAAAAAATTAGAAAGTGTAACGCGTCCATCTAAGGAAGATAGAGCATTGGCTATGGCGTCTTACGACGCTTTGTCAGAGGCTCTGAAGAAGCTGGATAGTGGTTCTCCCGAAATCATAATCGAAGAAACTGAAGAAAAAATTCGCATCCCTATTAGTGCTTTAAAATTTCTCGCAGACGTTTTAAAGGCTACCAGTAAGGGAAAAATGGTTTCGATTGTTCCAATTGCTACTGAAATGACTACTCAGGCTGCCGCTGACCTGCTTGGGTGCTCAAGACCTCACTTTGTAAAACTGCTAGAATCAGGTGAGATTCCTTTTACAAAAGTTGGAAAACATAGACGAGTAATGTTTGAGGACGTGATGAAGCACAAGAAAGAAGTGAAAAAGAAGCAAAAGCAGCTTCTTATTGAAATGATGGCTGACGACGAAGAATCAGGACTCTATGATACATAGCGTCAAATTTACATGTGTACTAGATACTAATGTGATTTTCCCTATTGAGGTTAGGGATATACTGTTCTGGTTCGCACATCATGATCTTTATACACCGAAATGGAGCAAGCATATATTTGATGAGTGGGCAGACGTTATGATCAGGAAGGGGGTTCAAAAGGATGAATGCGAGAAAAGACTAAAAAGAGCAAACAAGGCATTCCCAGATGCTTTAGCCCAAAATTACGAGCCTTTGATTCAGTCGCTTGATCTGCCAGACCCAAAAGATAGACATGTACTTGCTGCTGCGATAAAAGTCAACGCTAACCAAATCGTAACGAACAACTTAAAGGATTTTCCCTCGGATTATCTGGAAACTTTTGGGCTAACGGCAAAGTCTGCTGACGATTTCCTTACGGATATAATAGACTTGAATCAAGGTAAAGCACTTGAGGCCTTTCAGGAACTGGTATTGTATAGGAGAAGCCCAGACATGGACGAGTATCAAGTGTTAGACCGCTTTAGGAGAAACAGTTTAAAAGATACAGCGAACTATTTACACTCTCTCTTGTAAAAGTTGTTTCACTGCTACATTATGGGCCTTCCTGATCTTCCGGGCCGTCTATGGCTGGTGGTGCTTTGATGTTAGCGACACTAACCTAAACTAGAAAGTATGCACCGGCCGAAACAGGATTGTAATTTTCAAAACAGGGACCGACAATTTCAACTAATTTTTTTCGGGCGTTTCCGTAAAACAGGAAAGACCTTCCCCCTTTTTATGGTTTCCGAAAATTCCGCCTACCTATTTGCCCAATCGAAAGACGTGTGGAAAAAGGTGTCGGGGCCGAAGGGGTTCTTTACCTGTTCCCAATAGTCCCACGACGGGGCCGCGTCCAACTGGTTAGCCCCTTCAAATGCGATTGAACCGAACAAGTGACCGTGCCCCGGGAAGATGCCCCAAATGCCGGGCCGGGATGCGTTCATCGTCTTCAACTCTTTTAGCTCAACGATTCGCCCATCCGCCAGAGTTACGGGCGTGTTGTCCTCAACCGGGATGCCTTGGCGCAAATGCTTGTTGGGTGCAATCTTGCCATTAATAGCGCGGTGATCTCGATTCGCAATTGTTGCAAGCGCGTCCGGATCTCCCGCAAGTGCCGACGCCAGTAGTTCCCTTTTGTTCATAGGGTTAATAATTGTAATGTGATAAGGGGTGAAATGGTCTTTCGGGGCTAAGTGTCCTTTAGTCATTGCTTTGTGACTTTTGGGCTATGCGGTCAATCATTGCATCAATTTCATCGTCGGTTAACTGGCTAACGTCCACGACGTTTTGTACCTGCGATTGCTTCGGGAGTACGTAGGGCATAAGCTTAACGATCACTTCCAGGTACTCCCGTCCGGTAAGGCCCGCGAGCTGTTTGCGGATTTTGCTAATATCCCCGGTCAGCATATCGCTAAGGGATTCCTTTAGGCCCGCCGTTGCCCGGTTGGGCGTTCCTGCTCTGCTTGATCGTTTCCCCGCTTCCGATGCGGTGGTCTTGTTGAAAGGCATGGTGTTAGATTATGTTAGTGTAACGTTGCGCTTTACGCCCCTTCGGCCTGGCTTAGATAACGCTGGCTAAGCTTCAGTACTTCTTCTTTAGTGCCAAATCGCATTAGGGAATTTTTGCGCTTGGTGTACTCACCAAAAGACATTTGAGGTTTGCCTTCCCCCGCGTCTGTGTCTACGTCGTGGAACACGTTGAACTGCTCCACTAGATCGCCAGCAGTGACCGGGTGAAAGTCGTTGTCTTTCAGGTGTTCCCCGTTGACATCAATAGGGTAAAGGTTTCCTTTGCTGTCTTCACGCCAGTTCGCACCGCTGAAGGCTGGATTGTGTAGCAAGGTGTCTACCCGGGCGCGGTAGGTTTCAGGGTCGGTGGACGGGTCACCAACGTTAACCCTCCGGGCGTGGATCTCCTTAATGACTAATGCCCGTACGGCGGCGGTACGTGCGCGTTCGTCGGCTGCTTCGACCTTGGCCTTAGCTTCAACGTGTAGACGCTTCATTCCGTCGTTAAGGTGTGCTAGGTAAGCAGTCTCAAAACTGTCCTGGTCTTCATTGTCGAGGTTGTAAACCCAACTATGGTTTCCGGGTGAAATTGCCTTCGCTATTTTTTCTAAAAGGTCTTTACTTGGTGCAATACTCATCTTTGAATATTTGTGCCGGTTGCCGGCTGGTTAGGTCACTCAAAGCGACCCCGCCCTATCAACGGGGCCGCGAAAAAAGGATGAGTGATAAAGTAGTTATTTGATTTTTCCACGTTTTATGGTGGGTACGGTTCCAGTTGATTCTACAAAGACAACCTTGTCTTCAGGCCCAACGGCAACCGGCTGTAATTGCCCTTTGATGGCTTCCACGATGCGGCTTACTTGCTTTTCGCTTAAGCCGTTGTTAGTCGGTTGTTTTTGAATTGGTCGGGATGAAATACCAACCGTAGGATTCCGCCCCAACAAGGTCAATACTTCCGTGTCACTCATTCGCCCGATCTTGTCGGTCCGCATGGCCTCCAGAGCGGGCGCGTAACGCTTCGTTTTGTTCAATGGCATAATGTGTTCGCCCCCTTCCACATTAATCACTCTGGTACCTTGTGGCGTGTTGTAGATGGCATTGATACCACCACCTTCGTGGGAAGGCCCGGCAAGTATGCCTTCAGCAAAACCACCACCGCGAAAGGTTGGTGCGTCGCTTAGTTGCGCGGCCTGCGCTTTGGCCTTGGCAACAATAGAAAAGATAGTAGCAACGCCAGCGGCAGCCAGCACAAGGCCGATAAGCCCCTTTGACGCTTCGGACGCTAAGAGTTGAGCAGCGGCAAGCCCCAACGCGCTTACCTGCTGTGCGCTCTCGATGATGATGCGTTGCCGGGCCGCTTTCTTTTCAATCTCCAACCTGTCCTGTTCCGCTTTCTCCCGTCGGGCGTTTTCTTCATCCAACCGGGTTTGCAGTACGTCGGCATTGTTGGCCAACCCTTGTTCCTGCTTTTCAAGTTCTGTTTCGAGGGCGTCGGTTATCTTATCAACGCGGTCGTCTATCTGTGATAGTAGCTTGTCATTTTCGATCAACTGGCGTTCATAGATAGCTTCTAAGCCCGTAACGATGGAATTGAAAGCACCGGTTGCCTGACTGATTAAAAGATCGGTCTGCGCGTCGTCAAGGTTAAACGCCTTCCCTATCGCTTCCTTGATCTTTTGCAATGGGGTCAGGTCAACATCTCCAACGGCGTCTATCTGCTTTTGTAGCCCCTTTATCTGTAAGTCTATCAGTTTGACTTCAGGGGCGTTGGCTCCTAGCTGCGCGGTCAGAACTTTGCGACGATCCAATAGGGCGTCAACTAAAATTCGATTCTTTTCGCGCTGCTTGAATTGTTCGGTTGACAATTCCTTATCTGCGCTTTCGGTTATCAAATCGTTTTCTGCAAGACGTAGAACTTTGCGTTGCTCGATGCCCTTCAGGGCTTCATCCGTAACCCGCTTTTGCGCGGTGGTCACGGCATTGACGGCGGCGGTTTCAGCACCTTGTATTTCCACATCTATTTTCAAGACTTCAGCCGAACCTTCCCCAAATTCAGCGGCGGCAATCTTGCGTTGTTCCTTTAGTGATTCCCTGGTGATCCGGGCGCGTTCGCTGGCTTTAAATTCTTCGAGGTTCAGAGATTCGTTTGCGCTTATGGTCAGCAATTCAATCTCTGCTAATTGGGCGTCACGGCGGGCTTCTAATTCTTTGGTTGCTTCCGATGCGCGGAACTCGCTGGATTGCTTTGTGGCATCCCGATCAACGCCCGCGCGCAGCTCCGCAAATTCAGCCTCCAGGTTGAACGTTTGGCGGGCTTCTTTAAACTTCGCCCTGGCTACCCGTTCCAGTTCATCTATCTGGGATTGTGCAACCTTGCGCTCCAATTCAATTCGCGCTTCACCCGTGCTTTCGTCTACTGCTAGTTGGGTTAATTGTTCCTGAAGCTGTTTTTGAAAATTGCCCAAATCTTCTTCGGCCTTCCGGCGTTCCTGAATGTACTTCAGCCGCTTTTGTTCCGCCTCTCTAATGATCTGGTTACGCTTGTTCTGTGAAGTCGTTTCTATCTCTGTTTGACTTGCTAATTCGTTTTGATAATCAACAAATAGGTTCTTCAGTTCTTCGGCGTTTTCGAGGGTGTTTTTTGTTGGGCCGAACTTTTCAAATACGACGCTTAGGTCGTTAGCCTGCTGCCCCAAGCTTTCAAACACAATGCCGGATCTCCCCAGCTCTAATATTTTTTGTCTGGTTTCGTCGGTGACTTCAGTCAGCCCTAATTGCTCAGCAATCGCTTCTTCTCTAAGCCTGATCGTTTCGCGCTGAAGGCCCGCCAGTGTTTCTTCGCTTTTGGTTGCAGCCGCAAGCCGTTCGGCGTCGGTTTTGGTAACGTCCTCGATAACTAAGTTTAGCTCCTTTAGCTTATTGAGGGATGCGGCACGTTTTATGTCGAGGTTAATTTCCTCCTTGGCCCGGCGTTGCGCGTTGCGCTCCAGCTCCAACGACAATTGTATCTCTGTCCGTAGTTCCTCGTTGATGCCTGAAACGCTGGCTTTAATTTGATCGAACCCCCCGGCGAAGTCACCGCTGAAAAACGAAAGGAACGCTTCACCAACGCCCGCAACTCGATCTAAGAAAACATTGAATACGGCACTAACGGCGGCGGTCGCTTGCCCTATTGCATCAATGACGGGTTGGGAGCGTTGAGCCGCAACCGTGAAGACGCCAACGGCGGCGGCTACGGCGGCAAGGATAAGACCAATCGGGCCTAATGCCACCTGTAAGGCAATCGCACCAACGCGGGCAATACTGAAGCCCCCGGCCGCTGCCTTGCCCCCGGCCGCTGCTGCCTTGCCTGCCGCTGAACTTGTCTTGCCAAAGCTTGCCACCTTCGCCCTGGCTTGTTCCACCCGTGAGCGGACGGTGCCTATCTCAACCCCAAAAATCTTTACCCGATCAACGGTTGACTTTAGCTCCTTACCTGCTGACTTGTTGATTGTTTCCCAGCGCGCTAATGAAGTAGCGGCCGCGTCCGTTTGGGCCACCGTCCCCGCAATAGCCGCTTCAGCTTCTTTGGCCTGATCTCCCAGCCCTGCAAGAACTCCCTTTTGGGCTTCTTCCGCTTTCTTATAGTTGGCCGTTAGTTGTGTGATGGCATCATTGATACCGTCCACCCCAACTTTCTCAAAGACTACTCTTTGCACTATATCACTCATAGTATAAAGATCGCAGCAACCCGGGCTACTATTCGCGTCTAAAATGGTAGGTTTTTAAATGAAAAAGCCCCTTAACCGGCAGTTGGTCAAGGGGCTGAAAATAATCACAAAACTGTTTAAGAGACGGTTGCAAGCAGGAAAGCCAAGGCGACGGTAGTTGCTAAAATGATAACCGTGTCTAGCTTTCGCAAAAGCGGTTTCTTCGTCATGGGTTTTGTTCTTTTGAATCCATCGCCAACCGGGTAATGATGGCTGTAATCAGTGAAGCGGCGAAGGCGACGAAAAGCCAATCTTTGCCGGTGACGTATGGAACGATGAAAACGATTATGGTAAAGGCAAGCCCGGTAAGGCTTAGGTAATGGATTGCGCGTATCATTTCTTTTTGGCTTTTAGTAATTCAGTGTAGCACTCAACCCACTGTTCATTGTTTGTGATTGCGTTGGCCGTCCTGCTTTTCACAGTTCCGGTTTTTCGCTTTTGGACGATGGCGTTTTGTTTGTGCTCTCCTACTTTCTTCTTGTAGAACTTTAGCCGTTGCTTCAGGTCCGAAACGCTCATTTCGTCTTTCCCTTTTGGTGCTTTTTTGGTGCTTCGTTCCCTTGCAGTAAAGGGCTTGCTAACTTTTGTAGCGTATGGGTTGTCTGCTGCTCTGTAAAATCCGGGTGCGTGACTGGTGGCCACCGCGTCGCCTTCGGTCAGTTCCGGGGCTATCCCTTCGGCACTCATTACGCTTGCCGCGTCGCCTTCGTCAATTGCTTTGTCAGGGTAAACTGAAATGTAGGGCAGGGGCTTGTCTAAGCGTTCACGTTCACCGAAAACGTAGTGGATAAATCGACGCGCACCTCTTTCTGACCGATGGCTTACAACAGCCTTAAGGTCACTCCAAACACTTGGCAACGCGGCAAACTCATTTGGCTCCAGGTCTTCAGTAATTCCGCTGCCCGCCACGATCACAAGCGAGATATAGTAACAGACGTAAAAAGCCAGTTGGCCAATTAGGCAAATGAACGCCAGCAGGTACCCGTTTTGGGTTGCTTCTTCTTCCGCTTCGTCTGCTGCTGCCTTCGCCCTGGCTTTTGCTTCAGCCGTTACCGATTCGCTTTTGCCGGTTGACGCCGTCAGAGCCGCGTCACGGCGTTGCAGGGCATTGGTCAGGGCTTGGCCCCGTTCGGTGGCAATGGTGGCAACGGTGGCGTTATACGCTGCCTCTGCTGCGTCGATCTCTGCGAAGATTGCGCGTCGCTTCTTCTTACACCACTTATTGCCGCCGTTAGCACATCCGGTGTAATCTTCCGCTATTTTTGAGCGTTCCGCCTTCGTGGCCCTGAACTGTTGCGCCGCCGCCTGCTGACGTTGGCGGTAAGGTTGGAGTAACACGGTGGTATCTGCGCTAAAGGTCGCTTGTATAGCGGCGGTGGCTTCCGTGGCGGCAATGTTCAGACTGTCAAGCGGTGCCGGTGGTGGTGGCGTGGCTATCATTCTGCTTGTGTCCATTGAACCCATGAAAGACAAAACCAATGACGTGCCACCAAAAGCGAACAACGCCCCCCGGCAAATGCGGGTAATGGTGTTGTGATACTTCCGCGCTTTGTCGTCTTCCGAAAACTGATCTTTGACAACTAAGGGTTTTAACGATGGCTTGACCAATACCCTGTTTGCAAGTTCCACGAATAGCCCGATACCGACGGCGGCGGCTACGGCAACAGCAAAGGGGATTCTTACCCCGGCAACGCCCCCGGCGATTAGAGTAAAAACAGCAACGGCCAACGATGCCCCGGAGAGCAATTGGCCTAAGTTGCCGACGATGCGGAAGGGGCGAATAGATGAGTAGTATTCGGTGTGGAACTCCCTTTGTTTGGGGACGCTCTTAAGGATGCGCATATCTTTGTAGTGATTTGATACTCGTTATTGAATTGCCCCGCCCCCTACTGACTGTCCAAGACTTTAGGGGTGCGGGGCTTTTGGGTTTAGGCGATTAAGGTCGGACGCTTCGGGGATGCGGGGCGTTTCAGGGGTAAGGCAATTACGCGTTCAGCGATTGCGTCAAGTTTTTCCAGGGCTTGCATTAGCAGGTCGTTACGTTCCCGCGTGTAGGCCAATTGCTCGTCTACGCTGCTGCCTTCGTCTGGCTTCTTTTTTGCGTTGTGCGCTTTTAGCCGGTCGGTGAGGTTGGCGGCGGTGATGGGGGTTGCTTGTTCTGTAAGATTCATTGCAAAGGGGGTTGGTGGGGGTGATTATGCGGCTACGGTTAAAGGTTGGTGTTCTACTTCGTGGATCTGGCTTAGGTCGTGGTCATCGAGGGATTCAGTAAGGTGGTCGGTGAGGGCTGAAATAGCCTCCAGGGGCATTTCTTCCATGAAGTCCAGGAAGAAGTCTAACGCTTCATTTACCGCTTGCTGGCGGGGCGCGTGCTTGGCTCCGTCCGGTGCGGAAAGTAGGGAACGGGTTCGGTGAGCGTGCGCCGATGCGCTGTACTGAAGGTGAAGCGATAGCCACAATGACGGGCTGTAATCAACTCCCATTAGTTCGACTTGCTTGGCTACGTCGCCAGCGGCCCGAGCTTCTGCAAGCATTGGTTCAGCGTGATCTAAGGTTAGTCGGTAGTTGTGGCCTGCTTCGGTGGCTCGTTGTTTGAGGGCGTCAGTTGTTGGGGAAGAAAAAAGGTTCATCTTTGTACTGTTTCAAGGTTTTGAAATAACCCCCGTTTTTCGTGTTTTGCTTCCAGGCTGTCGCACGAAAACGGGGGCTTTTTATTTGTGATCTATTGGATGCAGCCAGAGATTAGGCTGCGAGAAAAGATGCTGCGCTGAACTGCCGGAAACCCTGGGCTGTCACATCGAAGTAACGGACGTAGATCGGGTTAAACTTGCGAACCTTCGCGCCTTCCTTTTTGGTGTAGCCGGTTACGGCGGGGTCGGTGGTTCCGGTGGCGGGGCGAAGGGTACCGTCCTTTTTTGTGTAAGCGAATTTTACCTTGCCGGTGGCCATTGCAATTTTTGCTTTCACCACTTTCCACGCCTGTTTAAAGGCGGCGGATGCGGTGAAGCCTTCGGAGTGGCGAAGGGCGTTTGCGATTTGGGCTACTTGGCGGCGAATATTTGAGTAAGTCATTTCCTGTTTGCTTTTCAAAAGCTACCTGCTTTCGATACTCAAAGATAAAGTAGTTTACTTTAGTAAACAAGCAGTATTGAGTTTATTTTAGTAAACATTATCTACCTTTGGGGAATGGAAACTGCAATTAACATTCGATACCTCGCTTGGCTGTACTTTGAAGAAGTGAAGCCGGGTCATTATGATTGGAATAATCTTAAGCACAGGGTAGCCTGTCGAGCCTATTTTGTCAAACTTGAAACCAGAAACGAAAAGGCAATGAAGATCGCCCTTAAGAAGTACATTGACACGGTTAAACTAGAAGCCGCCGAACTAAAAAAAGGCTAGTCTTTCAGCAATTCACACTTTAGCCAGTTCCCCTTCTGAAAGCCGCATGCTTGTTACCTTTCGGTTATGAAAGGTACAACAT